>Ga0114129_10000820_pt1 | contig 40043 bp, 35 predicted proteins | sample RhiMetdeltSRZDD1_FD_80071 | JGI IMG/M metagenome (GOLD analysis project Ga0114129, IMG submission 80071) | Populus rhizosphere microbial communities from Tennessee, USA - Rhizosphere MetaG P. deltoides SRZDD1 (version 2) (version 2) | ecosystem: Host-associated > Plants > Roots > Rhizosphere >...
CGCGCCCTCGACGAGCAGCACCGGGGAGCCGATGTCCGGCCCGGCCGAACCGAACGCATCGTCGTGCGACGCCCGGACGGCGCCGTCCCAGGAAGGATCGTCCAGTGGCGCCGGATCCACCTCGGCCGCGGCCGCGGCCGAGCGGGTCAGGTCGTCGGTGAGCTCCGCGCCGACCTCGTGCGTCCGCGCACCGATCTCGGTGTAGAACCGGCCGACCGCGGGGGAGCCGGATGCCCGCAGCGCCTCCACCACCCGCAGTGCCCGCGCGGCGGCGTGCACCTTCGGCGGCCCCTCACCGTCGTTGAGCAGCAGCAGGCTGAACGACCGCCACTCGATCTCCAGCCCGCGCGACGGCGCGACACCGCAGAGCCAGCGCGACGTACGCCACGTCCACGGACAGCTCGGATCGAAGCAGTACGCGACGTTCACCGCTCGACCGTACCGCGGAGGAACTCCGCGAGCGCGCTCATGTCCCGGTCGCCGAGGCCGGCCTCGATCGCCTCGCGGACGAGCCGGCGATCGGTTTCCGCCTGAGACATCGGCGCGGAGACCCGGTCCGCCAGGCCGGTGATCAGATCGAGATCCTTCGCGACCAGGTGGAGCGTGAAGGCGACCGGCGCCTCCTCCGGCCGCTCGAACGCCGCGCGCTTGTAGTGCACGAACGGCCCGGCCACCGCGCTACCGGCCAGCACCTCGTAGGTCATCGCGCGTGCCACCCCGGCCCGCTCGGCCAGCACGATCGCCTCGGAGAGCGCCGCGTTGAGCGCGTGGACGACCGTGTTGACCGCGAGCTTGACCACCGCACCGGAGCCGAGGCCGCCCACGTGCACGATCCGCCGGCCCAGCACGTCGAGCACCGGCCGGGCGCCGGCCAGCGCGCCGGCCGATCCGCCGACCATGAACGTCAGCTCGCCGCGCTCGACCAGCGGGACACTGCCGGAGACCGGCGCGTCGATCAGCGCGGCCCCGGTCGCCTCGACCCGCGGCGCCAGCTCCTGCACGGTCGCCGGGTCGATCGTGCTGGTCTCCACGACCACCGTGCCGGACCGCAGGCCGGCGATGAGATCATCGTACGCGGCGAGCACCGCCGCGTCGTCGCTCAGCGAGACCAGCACGACCTCGGCGTCCGCGACCGCCTCCGCGGCCGTCTTCGCCACCGGGGCGCCGGTGGCCACCGCCCGTTCGGCGGTCCGGTTGTAGACCACCAGATCGGCGCCGGCCTCGCGCAGCCGGGCGACCATCGCGCCGCCCATCCGGCCGGTGCCGACGATCGCGGTCCGGGGCAGGATCATCGCACCAACCAGCCGCCGTCGACGGCGAGGTTGACGCCGTTGACCGACGGGTTGCGCAACAGGAAGACCACCGCGTCCACGACGTCCGCCATTCGGGTCAACCGCCCGATCGGGGTCCGCGCCACGGTCGGCTCCAGCACCTCCGGCGGCTTGACGCTCCAGAATGGACTGTCGCCGACGATGCCGGGGTGGATGCCGTTGACCCGGATCGGTGCCATCTCGACCGCGAGCGACTGCACCATACCCACCACGCCACCGTTGACCGTGGACACGGTCAGCGAGCCCGGGTACGGGCGGTCCTTCGCCAGCCCGCCGAAGACCACCACCGAGCAGTCCGGCCGGAGCCGGGGCAGCAGCGCGTGGATGACCTCGGTGTAGCCGACGAGCTTCAGCGTCACCAGGCGCAGCGCCCGGTCGATGTCGTAGTCCACGATCGTGTTGTGGTCGCGCTCGATCGCGGCCAGTACGAGGTGGTCCACGTTGTCCACGTCGGCGAGCGCGGGCGCGATGTCGGCCGGCCGGGCCAGGTCGAACCCGACCCCCCGCGCCTTGGCCGGACCGGAGCCGCCCAGCTCCGCGGCGAACTCCGCGGCCCGGTTCGCGTCCCGCCCGGTGATCACCACCTCGTCTCCGGCCGCCGCGAAGAACCGGGCCACCTCGAGTCCGATGCCGGCCGTACCACCGACGACCACGACGGTCATTGCTTACCTCCAAGGCGCTCGGACAGGTAGTCCCAGTCCCGCGCGAACCGGTACGAGTGGCGCGACGGCGGCTGTGGCGCCTGGGTCTCCAGCCAGCGCACCGGGCCGTCGCCCGCGTTGGTGAACGAGTGCACGCAGCCGACCCCGGCCCAGGCCACGTCGCCCGGCTCCAGCCGGTACGTCGTACCGTCGAACGTCGCGTCGGTCGCGCCGTCCAGGATCAGGTATGTCTCCTCGAACGGATGGTCGTGCGGTCCGGCCACGCCCTCCGGCACGTACTGCACCATGAACATCGTGGACAGCCGCGCACCCAGCTCGTTGTCGACCATCATCTTCACCGTGATTCCACTGTAGACCAACAACGCGGTGCGCATGCTGGCGGAGACGGCGAGCAGGTCCTGCGACTGCTTCCCGGGCTCCATGTGCTCGGGCGTGATGTGGCCGAAGTACCGGTTCCGCGGGTCGCGGGGGTCGACCGGGACCGGCTCGCGTCGGACCACCGGCGGTACCGCCAGCGTGTCCCCGCCGAACCGGGTTCGCGGCTGCGGTGCCTGCATATCCGCCCACCGGGCGGTCGCCGGTCCCGGGTTGCGCCACGAGTGCGGCACCCCGGCCGGTACCAGGCCGTAGTCGCCCTCGACAAGCCGTGCCGACTCCTGCGGCAGCTCCACGACCACCTCGCCGGAGAGCACGTACATGCTCTGCTCGAACGAGTGCACGTGGGCCGGGATCATCCCGTCCGGGGCCAGCTCACAGATGCCGAACCCGGTGTGCACCGCGCCGGGCGTCTCCTCGTCCACGACCGACCACCGGCGGAACCCCGCCCCGGGCAGGCTCGCCGGGGCGGCGAAGTGAGCCTCCGCCGCCCGGCGTACGACGTGTCGCGACTGGGTCATGAGGAAGCGGCCGCCACCGCTGCTCTCTTGGCCACCTCACCGGTGAGGTGGTCCCTGGAGTTCTCGACCAGCGTGCGCGCCCGGTCGACGTCGGCGAGCAGCCGGCCGTCCCGCTTGCGCCACACGCCATCGATCATCACCGACTCCACATTGGACACGTCGGCGCAGAGGGTGACCGCCGCGACCGGGTCGATCACCGGCACCATGTTGATCGCGGTGGCGTCGATGACCACGATGTCGGCCGCCAGGCCCGGGGTCAGCGACCCGGTCTTGCCGCCCACGCCGGCCACCTTCGCCCCGTTGATGGTCGCCATCTCCAGCAGCTGCCGCGCGGTGAGCAGGCCGCTGGCCGGCTCGTTCTTCTCCCAGAACACCGCGTTCGCCCGGGCCCGCTCGGCCCCGAACGCGGCCCGCATCTGGGTGAACATGTCGCCCGGCACGGTCGTGACGACGTCGATCGACAGCGACGGCGGCAGGCCGTACTCCAGCGACTTCCTCACCGGCGGCCAGCCGTGGCCCATCTGGACCTCGACCTGCGCGGCGATCGAGATGGTACCGCCGGCGTCCGCCACCTTCTGCCACTCCCCGTCGCTGAAGTAGCAGCAGTGGATGAACGTGGTGTCCGGGCCGAGCAGGCCCAGCCGGTCGAGCGCGTCCACCATGGCGAACCGGCCGGCCAGCCGGCCCATCCCGGCGTGCAGGGTGATCGGGATCCCCAGCTCGCGGGCGAGTCCCCACTCCTGCTGGACCACCTCGTCCTTGCAGAAGCCGGTCCCCCGGGTGGCGAGGGCCATCGTGATCAGGCCGTCGTCGGAGGAGAAGTACGTGTCCCGGATCCGCTTGACGTCCGTCGGAGGCACGCAGATCTGGCTCTCGAACCAGTACTCGGCGAGCGAGGTGTTCGCCGAGCCGTACGCGTACTGGGCCCGGATCCCCGACTCCTGCAGCCCGCGGATCGCGGCGTCCGGGTGGTCCGGGGTGTTGTTGATGTGCGACCAGTCGACCAGCGTGGTGATCCCGGCGTTGATGCACTCCAGCGCGCCGGCCAGGTTGCTGGCGTAGACGTCCTCCGCCCGGTACACCGGCGCGAACGTGTCGAGCACTTCGACGAAGTAGTCGTCGAGCGTGGCGTTCGGTGCGCAGCCGCGGATCGCCGTCTCCCAGGTGTGCCGGTGGGAGTCGATGAACCCGGGAATGACGATGCGCCCGGTACAGTCGACAAGCTCGGCGTCCGCTTCGATCTGCTGGTCGATCGCCGCGATCCGGCCATCCTCGACGAGAATGTCGGCCTTGGGCAGGTCGCCGAGGGCCGGGTCCATCGTGAGGACGCAGCCGTTGGCGAGAAGGGTGCGGTTGGACATTGCTGCCTCCATAATGGACGGTTAATAGCCGACGAGCGCGCGTGCCGCCGCGACCACCCGCTCGGTGCTGGGGAGGACATGCTTCTCGAGGATGTCGGCGAACGGCAGGGGCACGTTCTCCCCCGCGACCCGCCGGATAGGGGCGTCGAGGAGCTCGAAGCCCTCGTCGGCGACGATCGACGCGATCGTGCCGCCCCACCCTCCCTGGAACGGATTCTCTTCCACAATGATCAGTCGTGACGTCCGGCCGACCGAGTGCAGCACGGCCGTCATGTCCAGCGGTACGAGGCAGCGCAGGTCGATGACCTCCGCCTCGATCTCGTCCTCGGCCGCGAGCACGTCGGCCGCGGCGAGCGCGGTCGGCACGGTCGAGGCGAGCGCGACGAGCGTGATGTCGCCGCCGTCGCGGACCGTCGCGGCCTCGCCCAGCGGTACCACGTGGTCGGGTGGCGGCGCCGGGCCGGTGCTGGCGAGCAGTGCCTTGTGTTCGAAGAGCACCACCGGGTCGTCGGACCGGATGGCCGACGCCATCAGGCCCACCACGTCGGCAGGCGTCGAGGGCGCCACCACCTTGAGTCCGGGTACGGCGAAAGCCCAGTTCTCCACGGCCTGCGAGTGCTGGGCGCCGAAGCCGAGCCCACCGCCGTTCGCGGTCCGGATGACGAGCGGCACGGTGACCTGGCCGCCGGTCATGTACCGCACCTTCGGGATCTCGTTGGCCAGGTAGTCCCAGCAGCACGCGAGGAAGTCGCTGAACATGATCTCGGCGACCGGACGGATGCCGGTCATCGCGGCGCCCATCGCGGCACCGACGATCGCCTGCTCGGAGATCGGCGTGTCCCAGACCCGCTGCGGGCCGAACTCCTCGAACAGCCCGACGGTCGTCTTGAAGACCCCTTCCGCCGCGCCGATGTCCTCGCCGAGGCAGACGACCGTCGGATCGCGGCGCATCTCCCGGGCGATGCCCTCGGCCACGGCGGCCCGATAGGTCAGCTCCGCCATGCCGCGCCTCCGTCCGCCCATACATCCGTCATCGCCGTCGCCAGCGCCGGCTCGGGCGCGGCCTTCGCGGCCTCCACCGCGTCGGTCACGATCTTCGCCGCCCGCGCGTCTGCCTCGGCGACCGCGTCCGGCGCCACGTCCAGCGCCTCCAGCCTGGCCCGGGCGATGTCCAGCGGGTCGTGCTCGAGCCAGCGCTCGACCTCCTCCGCCGGCCGGTACTTCGCCGGGTCGGTCCGGCTGTGCCCGTAGTGCCGGTAGGTCTGCGCCTCGATCACGGTCGGCCCCTTGCCACCCCGGGCCCGCTCGACCGCGCGGGCGACCGCGTCGCGTACCACCTCGACATCGTTGCCGTCGATGACCTCGGCCGGGATGTTGTTGGCCGGTGCCCGGTCCGCCGCCGGGTTCGCCACCGACGTGACCGCGCCGATCGGCGTGTACTCCATGTAGAGGTTGTTCTCGCAGACGAAGATCACCGCCAGCTGCCACACCGCGGCGAGGTTCATCGCCTCGTGGAACGCGCCGATGTTCGTCGCGCCGTCCCCGAAGAACGCCACCGCCACCTGGTCGGTACCGCGCAGCTTGGCGGACCATGCGGCGCCACAGGCCATCGGCAGGTGGGATCCGACGATGGCGTACGAGCCGAGCATCCCGTTCTGCGCCTTGGTCAGGTGCATCGAGCCGCCCTTGGCCTGGCACAGCCCGGTTGCCCGGCTCATCAGCTCGGCCAGGCACTCCTCCGGCGTGGCGCCACGCGCGATCGCGTGGTGGTGGCCCCGGTAGGTGGCGAACACGTAGTCGTCCGGCCGCAGCGCGAGGTGCGCGCCGACCGCGACCGCCTCCTGACCGGCGGCCAGGTGCGTGGTCCCCTTGACCAGACCGGCCAGGAACAGGTCCTGGGCCGCCTTCTCGGTGCGCCGGATCAGCGCCATCTGCTCGTACGCGGCCAGCAGTTCATCGGCGTTCATACGGCTGACCCCGCCTCGGTGTTCTTGTGCGACTCGGCCTCGCGCAGCGTGTTGAGCGGCCCGCCGACCGTCCAGTAGCGGCGGCCCGCCACGAGCAGCTCCTCGGCCGGAAACTTCGTGATGACCTCGCAGCCGGTGGCGGTCACGACGACCTCCTCCTCGATCCGCGCCGCGGACCAGCCGTCGGCCGCCGGCCAGTACGTCTCCAGCGCGAACACCATGCCCTCTTCGAGGGGCTCAGGGTGGTCCAGCGAGACGAGCCGGCTGAAGATGGGCTTCTCCCAGATGGACAGCCCGACGCCGTGGCCGTACTGCAGAGCGAACGCGGCCATCTCGTCGGGGAAACCGAACTCCTCGGCGCGCGGCCACACGCTGACGATGTCGGCGGTCGTGGCGCCCGGCTTGACGAGCGCGATCGCCTGGTCCATGTACTCCCGGCACCGGATGTACGCGTCGCGTTGGGCCGGCGAGGCGCTGCCGACCGCGAAGCACCGGTAGTAACAGGTGCGGTAGCCGAGGTGGCTGTGCAGGATGTCGAAGAACGCCGGATCGCCGGGGCGGATCAACCGGTCGCTGTAGACGTGCGGGTGCGGCGAGCAGCGCTCCCCGGAGATCGCGTTGACGCCCTCGACGTACTCGCTGCCGAGGCCGTAGAGCACCTTGCTGACCAGGCCGACGCACTCGTTCTCCCGGACCCCGGGGCGGAGGAACTCGTACAGCTCCTCGTAGGCGGCGTCAACCATCGCGCAGGCCTGGGTGAGCAGGGAGATCTCGTCGGCGGTCTTGATCCGCCGGGCGGCGAGGAAGACCTGCTGGCCGTCGACGACGTCGATGCCCACGTCCTTCAGCGCCGCGAGCACCGGCATCTCCGCGAGGTCCACGCCGACCGGCTGGTCGGCGAGGCCGTGCTCGCGCAGGACCGTGGCGATCTTCTTCGCGACGTCGGCCGCGATGCCGGCGTCCGGGTGGAACGCGCCGCGCAGCGTGGAGATGCCGGCCCGGGCCCGGGCGGTACCGTCCAGCCACGGGTTGTAGAGCTGGTGGTGCCGGGCCGCGGAGCCGAAGTCCCACACGACCGGCTCGCCGCCGCGCGGCAGCAGGGCGAACCGGATCAGCTTGTCCATCGCCCAGGTGCCGATGTGCGTGGCGGTCATGTAGCGGATGTTCGAGAAGTCGAAGGTGAGCAGAGCGCCCAGCTCGGACGCGTTCAGCTCGGCGCCCAGCCGGGCGAGCCGTTCGCGGCGCAGGCGATCGAGGTCGATCCGCTGCTCCCAGTCCACGGCGTTCGGGCCATAGGTGCGGATCGCCATCGACGCTCCTCTCCGCGCATGGCGCAGCTCACGGAGGTGTTAAATCCCGGTTACCAAACTAGGGGAATCCGCGGGAGACCGTCAAGAAATGCTCGACATGTAACGTACACTCGACGCTGGTCGAAGGAGGTGGGATTGGGTTCGGCAACGGTCCCTCCGATCGGCGCGCGGCTGCGGAACGAGCGACTCCGCCGCGGGATGAGCGTGCGCGGCCTGGCCCGGGAGATCGGCGTCTCCGCGAGCCTGATCTCCCAGATCGAGACCGATAAGAGCAGCCCGTCGGTGAGCACGCTCTACGCGATCACCACCGCGCTCGACGTCTCGATCGAGGAGATCTTCGCCGGCGGTACGGACGGCCGCCCGGAGGACCCGGGCGAGGCCGACCTCACCACCCCGATGCCGGCCGTGCACCGGCCGCTGGAACCGGCCCGGAGCAAGCGGATCGGGCCGGTCGTCACGCCCGCGTTACGCGAGGTGCTGACCCTCGACTCGGGCGTCACCTGGGAGTTGCTCGGCCAGATCCCGGACAAGCACGTCGATTTCCTGCTCATCACGTACCAGCCGGGCGGCACCTCGTCGAACTCCGGCCTGCTGATGCGGCACTCGGGCGTCGAGTACGGCTACGTCATCTCCGGCGCGCTCACCCTGACCCTCGGGTTCGAGGTGCACCGGCTGGCCGCGGGCGACGCGGTCTCCTTCGATTCCACCACCCCGCACGCGTACCGGAACGAAGGCAGCGAACCGGCCGTGGGCGTCTGGTTCGTGCTTGAACGCGCTGCGTGAGTGCTGCACAGTTCTATTGCACGCGTGTGAAACCACAGCTTACACTCCGGCCAATGCACCGCCACGTTATCCGTGGGAGGACGGTGTTGCACCGTGACCGGAGTTTCCCGACGTACCATCTTCAAGGCCAGCGCCGGAGCCGCGGTCGGCGCGGTGACGACCGGCGCCGTTACCACGACACCCACCGATGACCTCGTCCTGCTGAACGGCCGCATCCATGTGATGGACAGCGCAGGAACCGTCGTCCGGGCCGTCGGCATCCGCGACGGGCGGATCGTGCACGCCGGCAACGATCTCGCGACCGTCCTGAAGGCGCTGCCCGGCCGGCCGCGGCTGGTCAACCTCCGCGGGCGGACCGCGATCCCCGGCATCATCGACAACCACAACCACATCGTGCTGATGGGCAACCGGCCCGGGCACCACACGCCGCTGGAGAACGCGTACTCGATCGCGGACGTCCAGCGGACCTACCGGGACCGGGCGTCCGGCGTGCCCGCCGGCGAGTTCATCACCACGATCGGCGGCTTCCATTTCAACCAGTTCCGTGAGGTCCACCTGCCCACGCTGGCCGAACTGGACGCCGCGGTGCCGCATCATCCGGCGTACCTGTCGATCAGCTTCAGCGGTCCGTCGGTCACCAACAGCCTGGGCAAGGCCTTCTTCGAGAGCGCCGCGCTGCCGGTGACGGTCGGCGCGGACGGCGCCATCGCAGCCGGGATCGAGACCGGCAAGGCGACGCTGGCCCTCCGGCGGACCCTGACGTTCGCCCGGCGCAAGCGGGGCGTCCTCGACGCGATGCGGTACGCCGCCAGCGTCGGCGTCACCACCCATCTCGACCAGGGCGCGTTCCAGGCCACCGGTACGCCGTCCGACGGCGCGGCCCACGAAGACAACTACACGATGCACCTGCCGTTCCTCGCGGTCTACGCCGACGGCGACGGGATCGTCCGGCTGCGCATCAACTTCCTGCACATGGACACCGACCCGGCGTTGCCGACGCTGACCGAGCGGCTGCGCAACGCGTACCCGTTCTTCGGCGACGACCTGGTCCGGACCGGAGGCATCGGCGAGTTCATCGCCTCGGGGCTGGGCCCGACCTGGCTGGAAGCGGCCCGGCGGATCGCCCGGGCCGGGTGGCGGGCGGAGGTCCACTCACTGTCCACAACGGACTTCCAGACCGAGATCCAGGGCTTCGAGACGGTCAACGCCGAGACCCCGATCACCGACCTGCGCTGGGTGGTCGCCCACGTTCCGTTCATCACTCCGGAGTACGTCCAGCGGCTCGAGGCGCTCGGCGGCGGACTGAGCCTGACCGGCTGGCGGTACCTCGCCGGCACACCGACGAGCAACGGGCCACCGTTCCGGATGATCGTCGACAGTGGAATCCACACCGGTATGAGCTCCGACGGCATGCAGATCGCCCCGATGAACCCGTTCATCCATGCGTACTACGCAGTGACCGGACGCAACGCGCTGGGTACCGTCATCAATGCCGGGCAGCAGATCACCCGGCACGAAGCGCTCGCCCTCTACACCCGCGCGAACGGCTGGTTCCTCGGCGGACCCGACGAGGACCAACTGGGCACGCTGGAGGTGGGCCGGCTCGGCGATGTCGTCGTGCTCGACCGCGACTACTTCACCGTCCCCGAAGACCAGATCCGCCAGGTCCGCTCGGTGCTCACCGTCGTCGGCGGCCGGATCGTTCACAACACAGGCGAGGTGGGCTGACCCATGCGACTTGTTGCGCGAGCTTGCGAGCGCAGACTGCAAGCAACGACCTCCGCGCTCGCCGTCGGGATCCTCCTGGTCCTGACGGCGGCCTGCGAATCCAAGACCGATACCGGCTCCGGCGCACCACGGGCGAGCGGCGAACCGATCGTCGTCGGCTCGACGCTATCGCTCAGCGGAGCGTTCGCCGCGACCGGCGCCATCCATAAGATCGTGGGCGAGCAGTTCGTCGCCCGGCTCAACGCGAACGGCGGCCTGCTGGGCCGGCCGGTGGAGTGGATCGTCCGCGACGACGAGTCCGACCAGGCGAAGGTCAGCACGCTCTACGAGCAGCTGATCACGCAGGACAGGGTCGACCTCATCATCGGGCCGTACGCCACTCCGAACATCCTCTCCGCGATGGCGGTGGCGGCCCGGCACGGGTACACGCTGCCGCAGCACACCGCCGTGCTGGCGCCGCTGCTGACGTACCGGTGCCAGTTCCCCGGCTGGTCGATCGGCCCGACGCCCAACGAGCTCGTGCCGAACCAGCTCTACGACGCCGTAGCCTCACTCCCCACGCCACCGAAGAAGGTGGTGGTCGTGACCAACCAGAACGGCTCGACGGACTTCGTCTCGTACGGCTCCGGGAACAACAAGACCGGTGCGGTCTCCATCACCAAGCAACGCGGCCTGGAACTCGTCCGCGAGATCCGGTACCCGCCCAACACCAGCGACTGGTCGTCGATCGCGACCCAGATCCGGGACGCCAAGCCTGACCTGGTCGTCAACAACGGCCTCGGCGTCGACCCGGTGAACCTGCTGCAGGCGATGGCGCAGCTGAACTACAAGCCTCCGCTGATGTTCAGCCTCTTCCCGGCACCCGGCCCGTTGCTCGGCCTCGGCGCCGCATCGGACGGCATGCTGTCGGTCACCATCTTCGAGCCGAACCAGGCCACGCTCAGCAAGCTCGACCCGTCCGCCACCGAGATCGTCAACGAGTACAAGACCCGGGCGGCCGCGGCGAAGCTGACGTACACGGTCTTCGAGACCCAGGCGGCCGCATCCTGGAACGCGTGGGAGATCCTGGTCTCCGCGGTCAAGGGCAGCGGCGGCGTCGACCAGAAGAAGATGTGCGACGAGCTGCACGCCAACGGCGCCCAGACGACGTTCAGCGGCAAGCTCACGTTCGACGAGAAGCAGAACAACTTCTGGCCGACCACACAGTCCATCAAGCAGATCCAGAACCGCGACTGGGTAACCGTGTGGCCACGTGAGCGGGCCGCGGCGGAACTGCGCGCTCCCTCGTCGTGAGCACTGTCCAAGCTGCACTGAGCGGGGCACTCCTGGGCGGCCTTTACGCTTTGATGGCTGCCGGCGTATCGGTCGCCTGGGGTGTCCTGCGGGTCATCAACCTGGCGTACTTCGGCTTGATCCTGCTCGGCGCCTACCTGACCTTCCAGGTCGCCTCGTGGTGGGGCATCGACCCGATCCTGACCCTGGTCGTCTCGGTACCGGCGATGTTCGTGCTCGGTGGCCTGGTGCAGTGGGTGTTCGACCGGCTCCGGATCTCGGAGCTCAACTCGCTGCTGCTGAGCTTCGGCCTGCTCATCATCATCGTGCAGGCCGTCAGCAATGTGTGGAGCGCGGACTTCCAGCGGATGACGGCTTCGGTCAACCCGTACGCGACGAACTCGGTGGCGGTGGGCCCCTTCGTCTTCGGCGCACCGACGCTGCTCGCCTCCGCCGTCGCGGTCGCGGTCATCGGCGGCGCCCACCTGGTGCTCACCAGGACGTTCGCGGGTCGGGCGCTGCGGGCCTCCGCCGCCGATCCGGCCGTCGCCGCGGCGTTCGGCGTCGACCACCGGCGGCTGGGTGTCCTGCTCGCCGCGGTGTCCGGCGGTACCGCGGCGATCGCCGGCATGCTGTTCGCGCTCGGCAGCGCGCTCACCCCGGCGACCGCGTTCGAATGGTTCGGTACCGTCTTCGCGGTCGTCATCCTCGGCGGCATCGGGCACCTCGCCGGAACGCTCGGCGCCGGCGTCCTCGTCGGCGTACTCTCCTCGGTCGTCTCCACGGTGCTGTCCCCGGCCGCCGCGCCGTTCGTGCTGTTCTCCGCGATCGTGCTCGCTCTGCTCCTGCGCCCCTCCGGCCTGTTCGCGCGGCGGAGCACCTGATGCTGAAGCGGGGTTTCGCCGGTCTCGCGCTCGCCGTAGCGGTGCTGGCGACGCTGTCGCTGTACCGGCAGACCATCGGCTTCCCGCTCTTCTATCTCGTGCTGCTGACCAGCATGCTGTTCTGGGTCACGCAGGCGACGAGCTGGAACGTGCTGTCCGGCTACAGTGGATACTTCAGCTTCGGCCAGGCCGCGTACGTCGGCGTCGGCGCCTACACGACCGCCGTGCTGTACGCGCGTCACCAGGTGAACTTCTACCTGACGATGCTCGTCGCCGCGGTGCTCTGTGCCCTGCTGGCGCTGGGGATCGGCGCGCTGGCGTTCCGGCTGCGCTCGCTGCGCGGCGAGATCTTCGCGTTGCTGACGCTCGCGGTGCCGTTCATCCTCGCCGCGCTGGCCCGGATCAATCCGGCGATCGACGGCGGGCAGGGCATCATCGTTGGCGTCCCACCGTACCCCGAAGGTCTGGGCCGGTTCCAGGATTTCCTGTACCTGTTGACGTTGCTCGTCGCGGGATGCGCCGTGACGGCCGCGTTCGCGATCCAGCACACCCGGTTCGGCTGGGCGCTCGCGGCGGTGCGGGACGCGGAGGACGTCGCCGAAGGGCTCGGCGTCGCGACCTTCCGGTACAAGCTGCAAGCGCTCGTCGCCAGCGCGGTCATCGGCGGCGTCGGCGGCAGCATCTTCGCGCTGCAGATCGGGTTCGTCGCGGTCGACAGCGTATTCCACCTGACCGTACCGCTGTTCGTCATCGTGATGAGCGTCCTCGGTGGACGGACGCACTGGCTGGGGCCGGTGCTCGGCGCGGCGGTCATCGTGCTGCTGCAGAACCGCATCACCGCCTCGGGATTCGGTGACTGGCAGCTGATTGTGCTCGGCGCGGTGCTCGCCGCGCTCGTCGTGGTCGCGCCCGACGGCCTCTACGCGCGGCTGCGCGCCCGGCCGTGGGTTGTGTTGATCGCGTTCGTGGTGACCGTCGCGGTGGCGCTGCAGTGGCTGGACATCCTCGACGGGCTGCTCGTGTCCACTGTGGTCGCCGTGGTCGTGGCCATGGCGCCCTGGCCCCGCTCCTCCCGGTCGGCCCCGGCTCCCGCGGCGCCGGCGGTACCGGCTGCTCGCCCGACTCCCGACGAGCCGCCACCGGTGGGGGACGCCCTCGTGGACTGCCGGCGTCTCGCCCGCTCGTTCGGCGGAGTTCGCGCGCTGGAGGACGTGACCTTCCAGGTACGCGAGGGCGAGCTGGTCGGTCTCGTCGGGCCAAACGGTTCCGGCAAGACGACGCTCGTCAGCCTGCTCAGCGGTGCACTGCGGCCGACCCGGGGGTCGATCAGCATCGCCGGGGTCGACATCGGCGGGCTGCCGCCGCACCGTGTCGCGCATGTGGGAGTCGCGCGCACGTACCAGATCCCGCGCCCGTTCGGGTCGATGACCGTGCGGGACAACGTGGCGATGGCGCTGATGTTCGGGCGGGCGCCGCGCCCGCTCACGCAGGCGCGACTGGACGCGGAGCGGCACCTCGCGATGGTGGGACTCGAGGCCCGGGCCGACGCCCGCCCGTCCGGGCTGAACCTCCACCAGCGGCAGCTGCTCGAGGTTGCCCGGGCGCTCGCCACGGAGCCCAAGGTGCTGCTGCTCGACGAGGCACTCGCCGGCCTCAACCCGGCCGAGATAGACAGCGCGGTACGGGTCATCCGCCGCGTCCACGCCTCCGGCATCACCATCGTGATCGTCGAGCACCTGCTCCGCGTGGTGAACCAGCTCGCTTCCCGGATCGTCGTGCTCGACCGCGGATCGATCCTGGCCGACGGCGAGCCTCGTACCGTGATGACCGATCCGGCGGTGGTCCGGGCCTACCTCGGGAAGCGTGCGCATGCTTGAGGTCCGCTCGCTCGACGCGTTCCACGGCCAGGGCCAGGCGCTCTGGGGCATCGACCTGGATGTCCACAGTGGGGAGACGGTCAGCATCGTCGGGCCCAACGGTGCCGGCAAGTCCACATTGGTCAACTCGATTGCCGGCCTGCACCGGGACCGGCGCGGCCGGATCGCGGTCGACGGCGTGGACGTCATCGGGCTGCCCGCGCACCAGGTCTGCGCCCACGGCGTCGCGGTGGTACCGGAGGGGCGGCGCGTCTTCCCGGATATGTCCGTCTACGACAACCTTTGCCTGGGCGCGTACCGGCGGGCGGCCCGCTCGACCTTCCGGCAGGCGCTGGCCGAGGTGTACACGCTGTTCCCGCGCCTGCAGCAGCGGTCGGGGCAGTTGGCGGGCAGCCTCAGCGGCGGCGAGCAGCAGATGCTCGCGACCGGCCGGGCACTGATGGCGAGGCCTCGGCTGCTGCTGCTCGACGAGCCGTCACTCGGGCTGGCGCCGGTCGTGGTCGACGAGGTGTTCGCCGCCATCGAGGCGATCAACGCGCGCGGCGTCAGCGTGCTGCTGATCGAGCAGGACGTCGACCGGGCACTGGAGATCGCCCGGCGGGCGTACCTGCTGGCGGAGGGGCGGATCGCCTTTTCGGGTGCCGCAGACGACCTGCGGGCGAGCGCCGAGGTCCGGCGCAGCGTCCTCGGCCTGTAGGGTCTGTGGCTCATGGAGCTGCATTGGCGCTCGGTCGCTGTCGCGCACTATGTCGAGGAGCCCGATCTGCCGGCCGACGTCTCCCCGCGGCCTTACCTCCATCCGGTCCGCACGGCCGGCGGCCTAGCCGTCACCGCGTTCATGCCGCCCGACCACCAGCACCACTTCGGCGTCAACGTGGCCATTCCCGATGTAGCGGGGCACAACTTCTGGGGCGGCCGGACGTTCGTGCGCGACCAGGGCCCGACGTGGCTGGACAACCACGGGCGGCAGGTCCATGTGCGGTGGATCGGCGACGGCGTCGAAGAGCTGTTGTGGCTCGCCCGCGACGGCGCTCCGGTCATGCGCGAGCGGCGGACGCTGGCCGCTCGTGACGTGGACTCCTTCTGGGCGCTGGACTTTTCGTTCGAGTTGAGCAACGTGACCGGCGGCCCGCTGGCGATCGGCAGCCCGGCGACGAACGGCCGGCCGGGCGCCGGGTACGGCGGCTTCTTCTGGCGGCTGTCCGGCGGCCCCGGCGCGGTGCGACCGTACGGCCCGTCCGCAGACGGTGAGCAGGCCGTGCACGGGTGCCGGGCGCCATGGGTGGCGATGGCCGGCGAGGGCTGGACGCTGGTCTTCGTCGCCGGTGACGCGGCCACCCGGGCGGACCCATGGTTCGTCCGGGCGGCGGAGTACCCGGGGGTCGGCTCGTCGCTCGCCTGGGACCGGCCGCTGGCCGTGCCGTCCGGCGGCGTGGTGGCGCGGCGGATCGTGACGATCGTCGCCGACGGGCTGGTACCGCCGGACCGCGCGGCCGCCCTCGCCGCCGAAGTAACGTAGCCGGCTATCGGTTGTCTGACGCCTGACCCCGCGCGGCCGCCGGACGCGGCACACTCACAGGCATGGCCTTCACGGTCCTGGCAGTGGCGGATGCCGCACTCGTGCGGGTCGGGCTCGAGGCTGCCCTGGAGGCGAACGCCGACCTGGTCCTGGCCGGGACGGCGGCCTCCATCATGGAAGCGGAGTCCCTGGTCGAGCGGTTCCGCCCGGACGCCGTGGTCGTGGACCAGGAGCTGGCCGACGGCGACGGCCTGGTCTACGGTGCCCGGCTGCGTGAGGCCCGACCCGGCATGGGCGTCGTCCTGCTGGCCCCGCGCGACGACCACCTGGTCTTCCGCGCGCTGGAGGCGGGCATCTCCGCGTACGTGCTGCGATCGACCCCGGTCGACGAGCTGGTGGCGGCGATCCGGCACGCGGCCGTGGCGCCGACCTCCTTCACCGGCCCGGACCTGGCCGGCGTGCTCGCCCGGCGCCGCCGCGGCGCGGCGACCGTGTTGAGCCGGCGCGAGGCCGAAGTGCTCGGCCTGCTCGCCGAGGGCCTGCCCACCCAGCTCATCGCCACGAAACTCGGCGTCTCCGAGTCGACGGTCAAGACGTACCTGAGCCGGGTCTATGACAAGCTCGGCGTCCGCAGCCGCGACGACGCCGTCGCCAGCGCCCACCACCTCGGGATGCTCCGCGGCCGGCGTTAGACCGTACTTCCAGGCCTGTCGAGAGAGGTTGGGCGGGCTTCGCAAGGTCAAGCACAGCGTCATGGTGTTACGAACCTGGTCTGGTTCAAGTTCTACACTATCTCGAATACACCTTTGAACGGGAAGTCGGGTGCAACCAACCGCCAAGTCTGCCCAGACACGGAGCGATACCAATGCTCCTCTAGTACAGTTGCTGCTGCATAACGGGAACGCACCGGAACCTCCTGCAGCACGCCTTTTGCTAGCGCGTCAGTAACCCACCTCAAGAACCGTTCGTACTCACCTGGTGATCGGAAACCATCTATCTCATCCCAGTCTTCCATGTTGCCCACCGCCGCTAACCGAAGGACCCGCCACCAGTTACCCAACTAGAGTCTACGCGCGGTATGAAAATCTGGTTACCGCCACCCACAAGCCCACGCTGAGCTGCAGCGACTCCTTCGTAGAAGACTGTTCCCGGCGGAATGCTCGCGGACACCCAGGTGGTTGCCGAATTACCCCACATCGGATCGAGTGCACTGTCAACTATCGACTGAACCGGACCGGTGGGCCTCACCCGGGTCCAGTAGCCGCTAAGCTCTCGTGCTGATCCACCGTAGACTCGGTACACGGTCGTCGCCGAGTCCGAGATCACCTCGTCGTAAGTGCCACTCCTGAAGGTGTTCGCGATGCCTCCCGGCAATGGCCCTTCGTTCATCGGTCCGTGGTGGACGACTCGCGCCGGACTCTCCTGCTTTCCTCCCGCGCGGACGTTGGGCTCGTGCGGCTCACCTGCCTTTCCGCGTGACCCGGGAACCCTCGCCTTCCCGCCGAGCCAGCCGAAGGCGCCGCCGCCAGCCGTCGCGATCACGAGACGGATCGGGTCGATCTGGCCGGTGGTCAGCAGCTGGTCGGCAGCATCGCCGACGAGTCCTGATGCCGCCCCGGCGATGAACAGGTTGGCGCCGGCGGCGCTGACCGCACCGAAGGTCAGGCCCGCGAGGCCACCAGCCACAGCGCCGACCCCGACACATTTCCAGGTCGAGGTCCCCTCCGGGCACATCATGCCCCCGTACAGCGCACCGGCGGCGGCACCGGCCAAGCCCATGCAGGCCAGGGCGCCGCCGCCAGCGGTCAGCGCGGTGCAGACGCCGAAGACCGCGATCCCTACCACGGCGCTCGCGACGGTCGCGATGATCTGGTCGCCGTGGTCCTGCCAGAACTTCTTCGCCCGGCTGGCCACCTCGGAGGCGAGCGTCTTGGCCTTCCTTGCCTGCTCGGCTGCCTTCTTCTTGACCGCCGTCCAGGTCGACTTCGCCTTCTCCTTGGCCGTCTCCCAGGCCTGCGAGGTCACTGTCGTGACCTTGTCGACGGTCTCCCCGACTGCCGACGTCAGGTCGTCCCACGCCTCGGAGACCGCGGAGGTGAAGGCGTTCCAGGCGTCAGAAGCGAAGCTCAGCGCCTGGTCGAGGAACTCGGGCCAGTGGCCGTCCGGGTCGAAGAAGTCGACCGGGTCGCCGTTGGCATACAGGTACCGGTTCAGCGAGACCGGTGCCGACAGGGCTCCGACGATCGAGTCCCGCGCGGTGAACCGGCCCGACATCGGGTCGTACTGCCGGAACCCCATGTCCACCAGGCCGGTGACCGGGTCGGTCAGCCGGGACTGGAACCCGAGCGGCACCGGCGGGGACCCGGTGGTGGACGTCACCCGTCCGAACGGGTCGTACTCCGCCTGCCACCGTACCGTCGAGCCGTTGTCGTCCTTGAGCGCGACCAGGTCACCGTGGACATTCGTCCACGCCTGCTGAGTGACCGAGCCCGCTGTCGCCTCGGCAAGCAGGCTCCCGCCCGGGGCACGGACCATGGTGGTGGCCGGGCCGGACCCCGACCGCGACAGAGCCAGCGCCGACGAGCCGCCGTCGTAGCCGAGCGTCTGGATCGTTCCGCCCGCCGTCCGGCTGGAGATCCGGCCAAGCGCGTCCCGGCCGTAGGAGACCGCCGACCCGCCGGAAGACGCGGAAGCCATCTCCCCGAAGCTGTTGTAACCATAGGACGTGCCGCCGGCAGACGTCTGCATGCCGTCAGCGTCGTACCCGTACGCCATACCGTCCGATGTGGATGTCAGGCGGTCCGCGAGGTCGAAGGCGGCAGTGACCGCTGGCTGGCCGTTGTGTGAGACGGAAGACCGGTTGCCGTCCGCGTCCCAGGTGGACACCAAAGAGGACAGCGTGTTGCCGCCCTGGGTCAGGACAGTCGACGTGAGCCGTCCGGCACGGTCGTAGCCGTGGGTCGTCACCGTCGGCGTAGTCCCTGGACCGGTGACCGTGGCGATCTGCCCGTCCGGGTGGTAGGTAAGGCTCGCGGAGTAGCCGGGGCTGTTCACTGAGACGAGCCGGCCGTCCGCGTCATACGACCGTGCCTCGTTGCCCAACGCGCTCGGGGCGACGGCGCTACGGGACAGCAGCTGACCGGCCCCGTCGTAACCGGTGAAGTTGGCGTTCGTCCCGCCCCGCACCGTCGCGAGCAGTCCCCGGCTCGCGTCGTACGTGTAGGTTATCGCCGGACCGACCGGCGGCGTCACCGAGGCGAGCCGGCTCGCGGCATCGTGGGCGTAGGTTGTGTCGCCGAAGCCGTCGGTGCTCCGGACCATCAGGCCGCGGTTCTCGTACGCGAAGCTCAAGGGCGCTGCACCTGGAGCGGTGGCCGAGGTAAGGCGACCCGCCGCGTCGTACCCGAACGTCCGCGTCTGGCCGCCGGCGGTCAGTTGGGTTCGACGGCCCGCAGCGTCGTAGCCGGCCGTCAGGGTCCGGCCGGATGGATAGGTCGTCGATGTCGGCCTGCCCTCGCCGTCGTAGCCGAACGAGGTCACCGCACCGAGCGGGTCCGTCTCCGTCGCGACACGCCCGGCGGCGGTGTAGGCGTACGCGTAGACGCCGCCCCGCGGCAGGGTGACCTTCGTGAGCTGACCGGCTGCGTCCCAGTCGTAGCGGCTCGTGTTGCCCAGGGCGTCCGCGGCGGTGCGCATCCGGCCGGCCGCGTCGTAGGTCCAGGTCGACGCATGGGTGCTGGGCAGCGTGCGGGTGACAACCCGGTCGGCCGGGTCGTAGGCAAACGTCGTCCGCCCGCCGACCCCGTCGATCTGCGCGGTCCGCCGACCTCGCGAGTCGTACTCGAAGGTGGTGAGGTACGGTTCTTTCGCGGTCAGGAGCCGCCCCACCTTGTCGTAGGTGAACTCGAAAGCTCCCGAGGAGCCCCCCTGCTTGCGGGTCAGCTCGCCGCGGCCGTTGTAGGTATAGGTCCACTGAACGTTCGCGGGGTCAGCCGTCCGGACCACGTTGCCATCGAGGTCGTACGTCGTCACCCACGACGCGCCCGTGGCGTCCCAACGCACGGCCGGCCGGCCGGCCGCGTCATAGGCGACGTTGGCGACCACACCGCCCGGATCGGTGACCGAAGCCTGGCGACCTAACGCGTCGTACGAGTACGCGGTCGCCTTCACCAGCGGATCGATTGCCGCCGTCACCCGGTTCGCCGCGTCGTAGGCGTAGTCCCAGTTGCGACCGGTCCGATCCGTCCGCCGGGTCAGGTTCCCGACCGCGTCGTACGTGAAGGCCTCGACCGTCATATCGGGGTGGACCCGGCCGGTAAGCCGGCTCAGCAGGTCATAGCTGGCCGTCGTACGCCGGTTGAGCGGATCGACCTGCGCGGTGGGCCGGCCGGCGGGGTCGTACTCGATCCTCCACGTCCCCGCGGGGTCGACGATCGCGGTCACGTTGCCGTCAGGGTCGTACTGGTATGTCGTCTCGGCTCCGGCACCGTCCTTTTCGGACACCACATTCCCGGCCGCGTCCTTGGTGGCCACCGCGAGCTGGCCCAGATGGTCGGACAGGCTCACGCTTCTGGTGGCGTCGTTGTACGCGTACGTCGTGACCGCGCCGTCCTGATCGGTGCGGCTGGTCGCACGCCCGATGGCGTCGTACGCGACCGACACGGTGAAGGTCAGCGGATCGGTCGTCCTGGTCGGGCGTCCAGCCGCGTCGTAGTCGGTTCTCCAGACATGCCCTCGGGGCGTGGTGGTCGTGGTCCGCCGGCCCAACAGGTCGTATCCGTAGACGACTCTTCCACCGTCCGGCGTCCAGACCTGCGTCGGACGGCCCGCGCGGTCGGAGGCGTGCTGCGTCACCTGGGTCAACGCGTCCGTGACCCGGTACAGGCGACCGGCCGGGTCGTACGCGTATGACGTCACTGCGTTGAGGGGATCGGTCGACGTTGCGACCCACCCCTCGATCGCATAGGACCGGCGCAGGATCGAGCCGCGGGGGTCCGTTACCGACACGACGCGGCCGAGCCCATCGTACCCGAGCGTGGTGGTGCCGTTCCGTGGGTCCACTGTGGATGCCAGTCGGCCGGCCGTGTCATAGCCGTAGGTGGTGACGGCACCGGTCGACTCGGTAACGGTGAGGACCTGACGGTCGTCGTCGAAGGTCGTCGTCGTTGCACCACCGCGTGGCCGCGTGATCTGCCGTACCTGGTTCCAGGCTGTGTACGCGACGGCGGTGACGTGCTGACGTGGATCCGTGATGGAGGTCCGGCGCCCGTGGACGTCGTAACCAAACGTGGCCCTCGCACCGGTCTCGTCGGTCACAGACGTCGCGTCGCCGTTCGTGGCGTACTCGACCGTCCGGGTCCGGTTCAACGGATCGCGCTGGGATGTTATCTGTCCACGGGAGTCGTACGTGTACTGCCACACCTTGCCGAGTGGATCGGTCAGCGTGGCCATCCGCCCTTGGCCGTCGTACCCGCGTGACACGGTCGAACCGTCGGTGCGCCCGGTAACCAACGGCTTGTGGCGCGCATTGAACGTGGTCGTCGTGAAGCGGCCCGTTGGGTCGACGGCCAGCACCGGGTCACCCTTCGCGTCGTAGAACGTGACCGGTGCCGACGGGCCGTAACCCTCCATCGGGACCGCCGGTACGCCGGAAATACGTGCTGCCGGCCTGCCCTCGCCGTCGTAGACGATGTGCGAGCCGGTTGTTCCGAGACGCTCGGTGACGAGCCGCCCGGCCCAGTCGTACTCCTGGGTGATGACGGTGTTGCCAGGGAGCGTGATCGTCCGCCGCCCGTCCGCGTCGTCGTAGCCGAAGGTGGCTCGGCCCTTACCCTGCTGTTCCACCCAGTCCACCCGGCCGTCCGGACGGTAGGCCGCCGCCAGCTTGACCCGGCCCTCCGGGGTCGTGACCCGCGTCAGCCGCCCGCCCGCGTCGTAGGAATATGTCTCAGTCTGGCTGTCGACCCCGCGAGCGGTGGCAAGACGACCGCCGGCGTAACCGAGAACCACTGACCGCCCGGTCTGGTCGGCGACGGTAGCCAGCCTGCCCGCGCTGCGCGTGTACGCCAGGTGTCGGCCGGAAACGCCGGTCACCCGGCTCACCTGACCACCGGCGCGCTGCACCGTGAGCTGATGACCGGGATCGCCCAGTGTGAGGCCGGTGAGCTCGCCGGTCGGGTTGAACCGGTACGACGTCTGGGCCGGCGTCGTCACCGTCGAGCCGGTCGCATCACTCGCGAAGTCTGCGGATACTCCTGGTGCCGGCACGTATCCGGCGGCCGGGTCCGTGGCGAAGTCGACGGCGCTGCCGTCGGAGAAAGTCAGCGTAGCGACACCACTGGACGTGGACAACGACTCCGAGAAGGCACTCGTCCAGCCCGGGCCGGCGTCGCCCGCATTCAGCCGATCCGATCGGAAAGTGCGCGTTGCCGTCACGGTCTTGCCGGCGTCCTCGAGTGCAAGATCGTCGACCTGGTAGGTCAGCGCGCCGGTGTAGGAGTTGACGGGGCCGTACTGGGGCGCGGCAGCCTCGCGCAACGCGGCCGGCAGGACCTGCGGCGACGCCGACAAGGCGGGTGTCACCGTCGCGGTGTAACTGACTACCTTCACCTGTCCGGGAGGGCACGCGGTAGACGACGTTGTCGAAACCGGCGGATAAAAGGCCGCCGCTGCTGCCGGATCGAGACAGGCCGGCAACAGCTCGTTGGCGTCCCGGCCGAACCAGTTGCTGGACCAGTCGAGTACGTCGCCGAAGCTCGCTTCCGCTCTGAAGCCGCCGAGCAGGGCGTTGAACCGCACGTCGGCGTCGTCTCGGGTAGGCGACGGTGGCGAACCGTTCTGTATCGTCGCCCGACCTTGGACGGTGTTGAACCAGAGCCGGGTCCTCCGCGGAACGATGACAGAAATCGCGTCGCCAAAGAACGGCCCGACGAAGCTGGTCCCAATGATGTCCGTGCGGATTCGGCTGACCGAGCGCAAGCCGCAGCGGGACGACGCGATCCGCGAGTTGTAGACGCCGACATATCCGTCGTCACTGAAGCCGCCCGCATTGAACAGGCCGACTGCGCTGAACCGGACTCGGCGATGACGGTGTTCGACATCACCATCCGGACGCCTCTGCCGTATGCCTGTACAGCACTGTCCTCCGCCTCACAGTTGGCCGGGTAGCCGCCGTACCGGACATCGGCATAGTCGAAAACGTGCGACGGGTACCGATCGTCTGTCCAGGGCTGTCCACCGAGGACCCGGATGTAGCGCCAGTCACCCCGGGAAGGAACCGTGGCTGCCCCGTCGCCGTTCGTGTCACCGAGGACCGAATCATCGCGAAGCGACGTGATCACGACGTGATCGTTTGGTGTTCCGAGAACGAGAAGCTGGCCGTCGGCGACAATCCTCGTGTCCAGGTCAATCTTGACGACAGTGCCAGGGAGAAGCGTCAACGAAGCGTCGCGCAGGATCGACATTCCCGAGAGGCCTCCACGGACGATGTACGGCGACCCTTGTGGGCCCCACACGGTGTCATTGGAGATCTGGGTCGGTGCCAACGTTGGGCCTGCCGACTCGACGACTCGCATGGACGGAACGGGAGTCACCGCGGGAGGCGGCGGTATCGGAGCAATCGGATCGGCATGTGCCTGCGGCACGACCTGCGGCAGGTCGAGCACACCGGGCAGGATCTGGGCCAGCACGCTTACCACGAGAACAGCGGAAATACTTCGCCAGATACGCCTGACAGGCATTGCAGCAACCTCCCCGCAGGCGCCAGCAACCAATTGCGTAGGACGCTAGAGCCACGCGAGGTAGGACCACATCGGCCGACGAGCGTAGAGAAGGACCGTGAAGGTTGGGGTCAAGATCCGATCGTGTCGAGAATGCGCAGGACGCCGGGGCCGAGAATCACGATGAAGAGGGCCGGGAAAAGGCAGAGAATCAAGGGGAACAGGATCTTCACCGGTACCTTGCGCGCTGCCTCTTCGGCCCGTTGCCGGCGCCGTACCCGCATCTCCCGCGCACGCTCGCGGAGCACGTCCGCGATCGGCACACCGAGCTCGGTCGCCTGCACGATCGAGGTGGCCAGCATGCGTAGCTCGGCCACGCTCGTCCGGTCGGCCAGCGCCCGCATCGCCTCGGCCCTGCCCTTGCCCATCTGCATCTCGTGGATGGCCCGCGCCACCTCACGCGCCAGCGGTCCCTTCGTGCCGTAGGCCACCTGGACGAAGGCCTGGTCGAACGGCAGGCCGGCCTCGACACACAGGGTCAGCATGTCCAGCGCGTCCGGGAGCAGCACCTGGATCTGCTGCTGGCGTTTCTGGCCGAAGTGCGACACCAGGACGTACGGCAGCCACAGGCCGATCAGCGCACCGGCCAGTCCGCCGAGCACGATGCCGACCGGCAGCGGCAGGACGTCGTTGAGCCAGAGCAAGGCACCGGCCAGTGCGCCCAGGAAGCCGAGGCCGATGAACCCCAGGCCCTGAGCCTCGTAGATCCGCTCCGGCGGCCACGCCGGCGGGTTGCCCGCGTAGTCGAGCCACCGGCGCATCCAGGCCTGCGTGCCGGCGGGAGTCAGGGCCCGGCCGATCAGGATCAGCAGCCGGATGATCGGGCGCATCGCGCGGTCACCGAGGGACTGGCCCCGCGCGGCGGCCGCGTGCCGCGCGTACACGCGGTTGATGTCGGCCAGCGCCCGGGCGACGCCGGTCTTGCCCGCGGTCGCGAAGATCAGTGTGGCGCCGGCCACCGCCAGGCCCAGGAAGATCGCTCCCAGCCCGACGCGGAGAACGAGAGTGTCGTCCATTCAGATCTCCACCCGTACGACGCGAGCGAGCCACAGCGCGCCGACGCACATCAGCACGGCACCGACGAGCAGCATGAGGATGCCGCGTGGATCGGTGAAGAGCACGCTGATGTAGTCCCGGCGGGTGGCGAACATGAAGGTGGCCACCAGGATCGGCAGCGCGATGAGAATCCATGCGGACAGCCGTCCTTCCGCCGACAGCGACCGGACGTGTCCCCGCAGCATCTCCCGCTCCCGGATGGTGGTGACGGTCGTCTCCAGTACCTCGGCGAGGTTGCCGCCGACCTCACGCTGCACCTTGATGGCCATGACCGCCCAGGCGAGGTCGCGGTTGTGGGTACGCTGCGCCAGCCGCTCCAGCGCCAGTTCCAGCTCCATCCCGAGCCGGGTCTCGGCCAGCATCCGGTTGAACTCCGTCGCGATCGGATCGCCGACCTCCCGCACCATCGCCTCGATCGCCTGCACCAGCGAGAAGCCGGACCGCAGTGAGCCGATGACGAGCTGGAGCGCCGGGGGCAACGCCTGGGCGAACTTCTCCGCCCGGGCCTGCGCCCGCCGGCGGTGGTAGGCAGCGGTCACGAACCAGCCGAAGATGAGGCCGAACGGCACCGCGATGAGCCCGAACGCCAGCGTCAGGAGCCCGGTGACCGTCGCGGCGACGAGGACCCGCAGCAGAACCCATTCGTAGACACCCATGCGGATGCCGGCCCGCTCGATCTGTGTCGCGAACCGCGCCTCCCAGCCGGCCGACCGGACCAGCTGCTCGGTGACCGCGAGGGCCGAGCGGGCGATGGGGCTGTTGGCGATCCCTTCGTTCGCCGGCTCCTCGGCACCGGCCAACCGGTACTGCTCGACTTCGGCGAGCCGGCGCCGCTTCTCCCCGCCCGAAATGTAGGGCAGCAGGATCAGCAGCGCGATGCCGAGCGTGAGGACGAAGACCAGCCCGATAAGGCTGAGGAACAGAGGGGTCACGCCACCGCCTCCGCTTCGACCCCGAAGAGGTCCAGCGGTACGACGATGCCGTTGTCCGCGAGGTGGTCCAGGAACTTGGGCCGCGCTCCGGTCGGGCGGATCATCCCCTGGTTCCGGCCGTAGTTGTCGTTGCCGGACCGGTAGTCGAAGACGAACAGGTCCTGCAGGAGCACGACGTCGCCGTCGAGCCCGAGGACCTCGGTGAGCTGGGTGATCCGGCGGGTACCGTCCCGCAAGCGGTTGAGGTGCACGATGACGTCGATGGCCGAGGCGACCTGGTCGCGGATCGCGCGCACCGGCAGGTCCATGCCGGCCATCAGCACCATGGTCTCCAGCCGGGACAGGGTGTCCCGGGGAGAGTTGGCGTGGATCGTCGTCAGCGAACCGTCGTGACCGGTGTTCATCGCCTGCAGCATGTCGAGAGCCGCGCCGTCCCGGACCTCGCCGACGACGATGCGGTCCGGCCGCATGCGCAGCGCGTTGCGTACCAGATCCCGGATCGTGACTTCGCCCCGGCCTTCGATGTTGGGTGGGCGGGACTCCAGCCGTACCACGTGCTCCTGTCCCAACCGCAACTCGGCCGCGTCCTCGATGGTGATGATGCGCTCGTGTGCCGGCAGCATCTGGGAGAGCACGTTGAGCAGGGTCGTCTTGCCGGTACCCGTACCGCCGCTGATGACGACGTCGAGGCGGCCCTGGATGCAGGCACCAAGGACGGTGGCCAGCGTCTGGTTCATCGTGCCGAAGGCGATGAGGTCCTCGACCGTGTACGGGTTGGCCGCGAACTTCCGGATGGTGAGCGCGGCACCGTCCAATGTGACCGGCGGTACGACGGCGTTGACCCGGCTGCCGTCGGGGAGCCGGGCGTCCACCATCGGGCTGCCCTCGTCGATCCGGCGGCCGACCCGGGAGACGATCTTGTCGATCACCCGGCGCAGGTGCGCCTCGTCGAGGAACGCCGTCTCCACCGGTTGGATCCGCCCGAACCGCTCCACGTAGATGCGGTCCCAGGCATTGACCATGATCTCTGTGACGTCGGCATCGCGGAGCAGCGACTCGATCGGCCCGTGGCCGACGATCTCATCGAGTACCTGGCGGAACGCCAGCCCGCGGTCGCTGGCCGTCAGCTGGGTCTCCTGCGCCAGCAGGATCGGCAACGCGTCCTTGACCCGTCGTTCGAGTTCCTCCTCGTCCGCGCCGCCCTCGTACATCTGCGGACCTAGCTGCTCCAGCAGCGCCTGGTGCGCGCGGCGGCGGACGTCGGCGAGCGGATCGTACGTCTGCCGCCCGTTGCGGCGGGAGAACGCCGGCCCGGGGGATACCGAGGACGTGGAGCCGCCGGAGATCGGGAACGCAGTGGTGGGAATCGCCGTCACCGGAATGGCGGTCACCGGGTACGGCGAGTCCTCGTTGTCGGCGAGCAACTCAGCGGACGTGTACCCGCTGCCCGCGCGCGGGATCTCGTCCGACCGGTGCTTGAAGCGACGGTCAACCATGCTCTACCTCTTCCCGCGCTTGGACAGCATCGACCTCAGTCCGCGGGGGCTCGCGACCTCGATGCCGATCTTCGTACCGGCCAGCTCGCGGATGGCCACGCTCACCGGATGGGTCGGGTTGTCCAGCAGCAGCGGTACTCCCCGGTTGATGCTGTTCGACACGTCCCGGCTCGCGGGCACCGTGGCGGTCACCGGCATGCGGAGCACCCGTTCGATGTCCGCCGAGCTGAGTCCGATCCGTGGGTCGGCACGGTTCAGCACGATCAGCCGGTTCTCCTTGCGGTAGTCCAGGAAGTCGAACGTGTCGAGCAGGATCCGGGTGTTCTTCATGGACGTCACGGTCGGGGTGACCACGAGCACGTACTGGTGCGACGAGTCCAGTGCCGCGACCACGTGGTCGTGGAACAGCGGCGGGCTGTCGACCACGACGTAGTCGTAGATGCTCCGCGCCAGGTAGAGGATCTCGGTGACGAGGTCCCGGCTGATCTTCTCCGCGACCGTGGGCACCACCGGCGCGAGCAGGACATCGACGCCCGGGCAGAAGGGCGTGACCATCGTGCGGAGACCGGTTTCGTCGATGCGGTCGGCTACCGGTACCGCGTCCGCGATCGTCCGCTCGGGGGTGAGTTGCAGGCTGAGGGCGACGTCCCCGAGGGTCAGGTCGAGGTCTATCAGGCAGACGCGCTGCGTTCCCCCGACCGCCAGCGCGATCGCGAGGTTGGTGGCGATCATGGTCTTGCCACAGCCACCCTTGGCCGCGTACACGGTGATGACCTTGCCGTCCTTGACGGCGGCCGAGTCGGTGCCTACCGCGCGGCCGTGCGCGCCACCCTGCAGGCGCCGGGACAGGTCCCGGGACCGGGCGCAGGCGGCGAGGATGCTGCTCGGGTCGTTGACGTCCGCGACCTCGCGGACCCCGGATCGGATCGCCTCCGCGAGCACGTCGACTTCGAGTTGGTGACGCAGCAGTACGACGCCGAGGGTCGGCCGTTCGAGCCGCTGCCGGGCGGCGACGCTGACCGCCTCGGGCATGGGCGTGTTGGGTCCGAAGAGGACGAGGTGCTCTTCAGGGTCCTCCTCCAGGAGGGCGTAGACCTCATCCAGTCGGGCCGCCGTCCGGATGTCACCACCGACGAGCATGGCGAAGTGCTGCGCGACCTGTCGCGAGGGTTCGTAGAGGATCGTCATGTCAACCCCCGATCCGTGTGCCGGCCTTAACCGGTGTTCGAGCGGTTCTCGAAGCCGGCACCGACCCGTACGTCAGACGAATCGTTGACCAGCGCCAAGTAGATCGCGTCGGCGTTAGCCGCGTGGATCAGCTTCGCCGCCTCCTCCGTGGTCACCGCCACCGTCACCAGCACTGCCGCGCTGGCCTCGGTGTCGTTGTTTCCGGCGTTCCCGTTGTCCAGCGGGGTGACCGTGGTGGCTCCCTCCCCGTACGGGCCGACCGCGATCACCTCCACTTTGGACAAAAGAACGGAGGTGCCGCCGGGGCCCTCGCCACTGCTGCCGAGGACTCTGGTGGTGTTCTTGCCGTCGGCGACGAAGTGGTAGCTGGCGAAGACCGCCACCTGCGAACCGGGCCGGACGTACCCGGCGACCTGGGCGGCCATCGTTGCCTCGACGCTGATCGCGATCTTCCCCTCGGGGATCGCCAGCCCGCCCGCCGTCCTGGTCTGCTGGCTGAACATCCCCTTGAGCACCACCTGGCGCGGCTGCAGATCGGAGGTGATGACGAGCTTGTCGAGCTCGGCGGGGATACGCGTGAGGACCTCGTCGGCCGGGACGCTTCTCGCCGGCAGCTTGATCGTCTCGGCCAGTTCCTTGCTGCGGATCACCTCACCGGTCGTGCCCGCCGGGATGCGAGCCTTGGCCACGAGTACGTCGACGGGTTCCATTCCGGTGACCGCCCGGTCGTCGGCCGACTTCACGTAGAGCAGGACGGCCGCCGTACCGAACACCGCGAGGGCGAGGGCGAAGAGGATGGCGAGGATGCGTCGGGTCATTGGCCCTCTTTCAACCGATGGTTCGTACGTACGCGGTGCCGAAGTGGTTGCTACCAAGGGTGCCGGCGACGTTACCCGTGCCGGTCCCGGTCCGGAACAACTGCGTCGTGAAGTAGCCGTAAACGCAGAAGATGTTCGGTCCCGTGCACGGGGTGGCGTTCCCCAGCTCGGGTAGGTGATCGTGGTCCAGGCCGCCGTCCGGCCAGAGCGGTGACCGGTACCAACCGGTGATGACGAACATCGCGATGCCCGCGACGTGGAACTGGGTGGAGCTGGCCGAGTCGAAGATGGCCACGGCCACGGGTCGCCTGTCGTGGTGGAAGTTCTCCAGGTCGACCGCGCAGTTGGTGGGGATGGCCGGGTCCGTCCTGCCACCGTAGGAGTTGCCGGCCGTCACCGACCGGCGGCAGCTCGACGCCGTCCTCGTATTGAAGAAGCCGAACGTCGCGCACCCGCTGCCGCTCACCGGCCGCCACCGCATGGTGAACTCGCTGGTCGGATCGGCGTTGTGCACGCTCGTGGGCCGCGGCTGGTACCGGGTTCCGTTGGCGGTCATGGCGTCGAACTGGCATTTCGAGATCGCCATCGAGGGCTCGATGGTCGTCTGCGTGATCGGCCCCCAACTCACACGGGAACACGCCGCGACGGTCACGCCGTCGGTGCCCGTCACCGCGCCCACGAACACCGGCGGCAGTGCCGTCGAGGTCGCGGACCGCCGGGTGGTGGTCCGTACCTCGACGTAGGGTGCCGGGCTGACCGGCGGACTGGTCGGGCCGTCGATGCACCGGGCGAGGTTGTCCTTGCCCGGAGCGCAGGGCGACAACCGGTTCGTCGACCCCAGCCCGGCGGTCATCACCCGGCCGCACACCGTCGCGTCCGCGAACCCGTCGCTGGCGTTGTCCACCGCGTACGTGCCGGCGATGGCGGCCGCCTGGATCGGGTTGCACGCGTTGTTGTTGCCGACGCACACCTTCGCCACCGCGACGGCGGCGGAGTCGGCCCCGCTCTGCAGTTCCTCCCGCTCGGCGTACATGGCGCCCACATCGACGGTGAGCGCGGCCATACCGAGCAGGGCGTTGCCCGTCAACAACACAGCGACGAGCGCGGCGACCGCGCCGCGGTCGCCGCGCGGGCGCCGGCCCGGCAGCCTCAGCCTTGGCACGGCATCACCCCGGTCGCGTCCAGGTTGATGGGACCGCCCGCGAAGCCCGCGAGCAACGACACCGGAGTGATGAACTGGAACTGGTACGTGACGACGACCGTCGCGTCGTCAGTCGGTGATCTTGTGGTACACCCGTCCGAGTCGTCGACCGTGTACGTGCCACCGCCCAGTACGGCGCTGACCCGCGCGTCCGCGGAGGCGCCCAGGGAGAGCGCTCGGGCGCCCTCCCTGGCTGCCTCGGTAACAGTGATCTGCGCGTTGAGCATCCGCCCGAAGTCGACGATCGCGAACACCACCATGAGCAGGACCGGAATGACGAGGGCAGCCTCCACCGCCGCGGCACCTCGGTCCCGGACTCTTGCTCCCGGAAACCTCGAACCACGCAGCACTCGCATCGCCGACCCCTCCGGCAGTGATCGGACTAGCAGGTGGCGCCACCAGAGCCGTTCAGCGCGTCACACGTCCGGTCGAGCGCGCCGACGATAGCACCCCGGAACAGGACGATCGTCGTGACCAACACGGCCGCGATGAATGCGACCAGCAGGGCGTACTCGGCGGCGCTGGCGCCGCGGTCACGAGTGGCGTACAGAGCCTTGGCCTTGCTGTAGAGCCGGAGCATGTTATTGGACACCCCCTGTTGGCGGTCCGCCGCGGGCGGCACCGCAGCACCTAAGCGGCCGGCTGGCCGTCGCAGTGAGCCTGAGGGACGACGCCGCCCGTGCGCCAGCCGGCCCAGGCCACCGATGTTTCCCGGTCACCGGATGACTGCGTCGTCCTGATGACGTATGCCGACGACATCCCGCTGGCTGTTCGGCTGATGTGAAACCAGGTCTAATCCGGACGAATCAAGCGGGGTCAGTTCCATGTCAGGAGTCGATGACCATACGCGGACCATGTGTCAGATCGCCGACTGTGTCACCTTTCGCGAGGCGATCGCGAGCAGCGCCCCGGCCAGCATCGCCGGGCCCAGCGGCAGGTCACTGCGGCGGCCGGCCCTGCGGGTGAGCAGCAGCCCGAGCGCGACCGGCCCGTTGATGAGGTGCGGCAGGACGAGGCCGAGGAGCACGGGCAGCCAGCCGAGCCAGCCGAGCAGGAACCCCAGCACGCCAGCGAGCTTCACGTCCCCGAAGCCCAGGTTCGACCCCGGCAGGAGGGCCAGCACGAGGTAACCGACCGCCGACAGGCCCGCGCCGAGGGCGGCCCGGCCCAGATCGCCCCAGCGATCCTCCACAAGCGACACCGCGGCGAACCAGCCGAGCGCGACCGCGAAGGCCGCGCCCACCAAGGGATCAGGCAGGCGCAGGCAGGCCACGTCGATCGCGGCCAGCACCAGTCCGATGCCGACCAGCACGAGGTACGGCGGGAGCCAGGCCACCGGCTCGACGGCCCAACCGACCAGCCCGAAGCAGGCGGCACCGATCGGTACGGTCACCCAGACCGGCAGGCTCTGGCGCGCCCGGCACTGCGGGCAGCGGGCGGTGACCCGTACCCACCCGGGAAGGCCCGGTGCGAACGGGGTGGCGCAGTTCGCGCAGGCCGACCGCGGCGGCGCTCCGTAATCCACCGACAGCCGGTACGCCAGCCGCGGAGTCACTGCCCCGAGGGCGGCGCCCAGCACCGCGCACAGGGCAACCAACACGCGCGGGAATGCTACCTCCTGGGTAGGTTGGCCACCATGACGTGGTGGCGCGACGCGGTGGTCTACCAGGTGTACGTGCGGTCGTTCGCCGACTCGGACGGCGACGGTACAGGCGATCTGACCGGGCTGACCGACCGACTCGATTACCTCGAGCGACTGGGCGCCGACGGTCTGTGGCTCAACCCGTGCTACCCGTCCGGCGGCGCCGACGGCGGTTACGACGTCGCCGACTACCTCGACATCGACGCCGAGTACGGCGGGCTTCCCGCACTGGACGCGCTCCTGGCCCGGGCCCACGAGCGCGGGCTGCGGGTACTGATGGACCTGGTACCGAACCACTGCTCGGTCCGGCACCCCTGGTTCGTCGCGGCGCTGGAGGCCGGACCGGGCTCGCCGGAGCGGAAGCGGTTCATCTTCCGCGCCGGCCGCTCCGGGGGCGTCGAGCCGCCCAACAACTGGCGGTCGGCGTTCGGCGGGCCGGCGTGGACCCGGGTCGACGGGACCGAGCAGTGGTACCTGCACAGCTTCGACCCCGGCCAGCCGGACTTCAACTGGCGCAACCCGGAGGTACCCGGGTACTTCGAGAAGGTCCTGCGGTTCTGGTTCGACCGGGGCATCGACGGGTTCCGCATCGACGTGGCCCAGATGCTGGTCAAGCACGCCGACCTGCCCGACTGGCCGGACCTCGGCGTCTACAACGCGCACGCGCAGAACCAACCTGAGGTGCACGACGTCTTCCGGACCTGGCGGCGGATCGCCGACTCGTACGCCCGGGACCTGACCCTGGTCGGCGAGGTCTGGGTGCCGACCGCGGCCGACCTGGCGGCGTACCTCCGGCCGGACGAGCTGTCCCAGGCGTTCTACTTCGACCTGTTGCTCAAGCCCTGGGACGCGGCCGGGTTCCGGTCCTCTGTGGACGAGGGCCTGGCCGACATCGGCGCGACCGGCGCCGCCGTGACCTGGACGCTGGCCAACCACGACGTGCACCGGACGGTCACCCGGTTCGGCCTGACCGCCTGGGAGCCCACCAGGTCCGCCGACCCGGTCACCCCGGCCCGGCGGCGCGGCCCGGTCGACATCGCGCGCGGGACCCGCCGCGCCCGGGCCGCGCTGCTGTTCCTGCTGGGCCTGCCCGGCTCGGTCTACCTGTACCAGGGTGAGGAGCTGGGCCTACCGGAGGTGCAGGACCTGCCGGACGAGTCGCGCAAGGACCCGATCTGGTTCCGGTCCGGCGGTACCGAGTACGGCCGCGACGGCTGCCGGGTGCCGCTGCCGTGGTCGGCCGGGCAGCCGGCGTTCGGCTTCAGCCCGACCGGCCGGAGCTGGCTGCCGCAGCCGTCGTCGTTCGACGGGTACGCGGCCGACCGCCAATGGTCCACAAGAGACTCGACGCTGCGGTTGCACGTGGACGCGATCGCGCTCCGCCGGACGTTCCGCGACCGTCTCGTGGGGACCGTCCTGCACTGGCTGCCGCTGCCCGAGCGGCCGGACGTCCTGGCGTACCGGCGTGGGGACCTGGTCTGCGTGACGGTCTTCGGCGAGCAGCCGTTCGAGTTGCCGGCCTGGTGGGGGCGGATCATGCTGTCTTCGGCGCCGGTGATCGGAGCCGGGGCGCTGCCCGGCGAGTCGGCGGCCTGGCTATCGACGGAGGGGACTGACTGACGTGCCACAGTTGACGTTGACGACCGTCAACCTGAGCGCCCCGGAGCCGGGCGCGCTCGCCCGCTTCTACGCCGAGTTGCTCGGCTGGAAGATCCGGGTCGAGGAGCCGGACTGGGTGGTGCTGGAGCGGCCCGACGGCGGGGTCACCCTGGCGTTCCAGACCGAGTCGCCGTACGTCCGGCCGACCTGGCCGACCCGTCCCGACGAGCAGCAGATGATGATGCACCTCGAAATCCGGGTGGACGACCTGGCCGGGGCCGTGGCGCATGCGGTCGCGTGCGGCGCGACCCTGGCGGAGTTCCAGCCGCAGGACGACGTCCGGGTCTGCCTCGACCCGGCCGGGCACCCGTTCTGCCTCTGGCTGGGCTGAGGCACGTCACTCCAGCCACACTGGGTGCGCGACGCACCATCCCGGCACCGGCTTCGGGGATTTCGGCCTCCAGCGTGCGGTCCGCCAGGAATGCTGACCGGGTGGACGCTTATCCCGCCATCGAGGATCACGGCCTGATCGGCGATCTGCAGACCGCCGCTCTGGTCGCGACCGACGGCACCATCGACTGGTTCTGCGCGCCCCGGTTCGACTCGCCGAGCATCTTCGCCGCGCTGCTCGACCACGAGAAGGGCGGCTACTTCCGGATCTCGCCGGAGGGCACCGACTACGTCACCAAGCAGCTGTACCTGCCGGGTACGCCGATCCTCATCACCCGGTTCATGAGCGCGGACGGTGTCGGCGAGGTCGTCGACTTCATGCCGGTCGCGGGCAACCAACCCACGGACCGGCACCGGCTCGTGCGTATGGTCCGGGTGGTCCGGGGCCGGATGCGCTTCGTCCTGGAGTGCGAACCGCGGTTCGACTACGGCCGCGATCGCGCCGAGGTGGAGATCGGCGCAGACGGCGCCGCCTTCCGCAGCCCATCGATGTCGATGACCATCAATCCCTCGCGGCGGGACCGCCGGCTGATCCAGGAGGGCGACCTCCAGCGCACCGAGCACGGCGCCCGCGCCTTCGCGACCCTCGACGCGGGCGACGTCGGCGGTATGGTGCTGGAGACCTCCCCGGACGGGCCGCCGCGGGTGGTGCCGCCCGAGGAGATCGTCCAGCTCTTCCAGCAGACCAGGGACTTCTGGCGGTCCTGGGTGGGCCGGTCGCAGTACCGCGGCCGGTGGCGGGAGATGGTCGAGCGCTCGGCCATGACGCTCAAGCTCATGACGTATGCGCCCACCGGTGCGCTGGTCGCCGCGCCGACCGCGGGCCTGCCGGAACAGATCGGTGGCGAACGGAACTGGGACTACCGGTTCACCTGGATCCGGGACGCGTCGTTCTCGGTATACGCGTTGCTGGGCCTGGGTTTCACCGGCGAGGCGCAGGCGTTCCTGCGGTGGCTCAACGACCGGGTGCACGACGCCGCCGGCCGGACCGGTCAGTTGCAGATCATGTACCGCGTCGACGGCTCGCCCGACCTCGACGAGTACACCCTCGACCACTTCGAGGGGTACCGCGGATCCCGGCCGGTCCGCATCGGCAACGACGCGGCCGGGCAGGTGCAGCTCGACATCTACGGCGAGGCGATGGACTCGGTGTACCTGGCCGACAGCCACGAGCTGCGCATGTCGCACGACGGCTGGACCAACGTCTCGGTCCTGATGGACTGGCTGTGCGACCATTGGGACGATCCCGACGACGGCATCTGGGAGACCCGCGGCGGACGGCAGCACTTCGTGTACGGCCGGCTGATGTCCTGGGTGGCCTTCGACCGCGGGATCCGGCTCGCGCAGAGCCGCGGTCGCCCGGCCAACCTCGACCGGTGGACCGACGTCCGGGACCGGATCTACCACCAGATCATGGATCGTGGCTTCCACCCCAAGCGGGAGGCCTTCGTCCAGCACTACGACACCGACGTGCTGGACGCCTCGCTGCTCTACATGCCGCTGGTCGGCTTCATCTCGCCGACCGATCCGCGCTGGCAGTCCACGCTGCGGGCGATGGACTCCGAGCTCGTCTCCGACAGCCTGGTCTACCGGTACGACCCGCTCGCGTCGCCGGACGGGCTGCGCGGCTCCGAGGGTACGTTCACGATCTGTTCCTTCTGGTACGTCGACGCGCTGGCCCGGTCCGGCCGGCTGGACGACGCCCGGCTCACCTTCGAGAAGATGCTGACCTACAGCAACCACCTGGGCCTGTACTCGGAGGAGATCGCGCCGACCGGTGAGCAGATCGGCAACTTCCCGCAGGCGTTCAGCCACCTCTCCTTGATCAGCGCGGCGATGAACCTGGACTACCAGCTCGACCACGGCGCCGGTTGGGTCGAGCCGGTCCTGGCCCACGGGACCACGATGCAGCGTGGTTGACTCCGGGACGCGACGGATCCTGGTCCCGCTGGCGCTGGCCCAGTTCATCTGCAGCTTCGCCGGCTCGAACATGAACGTCATGATCAACGACATCAGCGAGGACCTGGACACCACGGTCCAGGGCGTCCAGGTCGCGATCACGATCTTCCTGCTGGTCATGGCGGCGCTGATGATCCCGGGCGGCAAGCTGACCGACCGGTACGGCCGCAAGCGGTGCTTCGTCGTCGGCCTTGTGCTGTACGGCGTCGGTGCCCTGCTGAGCGCGGTCTCGCCCGGCCTGGGCGTGCTGATCCTCGGCAACTCCATCCTCGAGGGCGTCGGCACGGCGCTGCTGATCCCACCGGTGTACATCCTCAGCACACTGCTCTTCCGGGACGTCACCTCACGGGCCCGGGCCTTCGGTGCGATCAGCGCGATGGGCGGCGTCGGCGCGGCCGCCGGTCCTCTGGTCGGCGGCGTGATCACCGAGGCGATCAGCTGGCGGGCCGCCTTCGTCTTCCAGGCGCTCGTCGTCGCGGCGATCCTCTGGCTGAGCCGGGGCATCCGCGACCCGCTGCCGCCGGACCCCACCCGCTCCTTCGACACCGGCGGCGCGGTGCTGTCCGCCGCCGGCCTCATCCTCGTCGTCACCGGCATCCTGGCCGCGGACGACAACGGCTGGCTGATGGCCGGCCTGATCCTCGCCGGCGCCCTCGTCCTGGCGCTGTTCTTCCGGTCACTGCGGGCCAAGGAACGGGCCGGCGAGGAACCGCTGCTCTCCACCGCCCTGTTCCGCAACCCCGCCTCGAACCTGGGACTCGTCACCCAGAACACGCAGTGGCTGCTGCTGCTGGGAACGTCCTTTGTGGTCTCCGCGTATCTCCAGGTGGTCCGCGGCTACAACGCCGTCGAGACCGGCGTCATCTTCACCGCCGCCACGGCCGGTCTGCTGGCCTCCTCACTCGCCGCGGAGCGCCTGGCGAAGCGGTGGCCGCAACGGACCCTGATCATGACCGGCTTCGCGGTGACGATCGCCGGCATTGCCGCGCTGCTGGTCCTGGTCGCCGGCTCCCCGAGCGCCTGGGCCTTCGCGCCCGGACTCCTCCTCATCGGGCTGGGACTCGGCCTGATGCTCACGCCGTCGGTCAACGTCGTCCAGTCCAGCTTCGGCGAGGAGCAGCAGGGCGAGATCTCGGGCCTGTCGCGCAGCGTCTCCAACCTCGGCTCATCCCTTGGTACCGCGATCGCGGGTACCGTCATCGTCGCCGGTATCACGGTGACGCCGGAACGCTCGTACGCGCTGGCGATGGTCGTCCTGGCCGTGGTCGCCCTGGCCGGGATGGCTGCCGCGGCCTTCCTGCCCCGGGCCTTCGCTGCCACCGCATCCCGGTAACTTCTGGTAATTGACAGGTGACGATCTAATGGTGGATCATGTCTAATGTGGACGCGATAGGTGCATGGCAGGGGAGAGAGATCACCATGCCATACAAGTGGACAGGCGTGTTGATCACGGTCGTACTGGTGTCGACGACGGCGACGGCGAACCTGCTGTTGGACACCCTGACCGACCGTGAAGTGCCCAGCATCATCAACCTGTTCGCTGTCGCAGCCGCCGTCGTGGCGACGGTTGTCGCGTTCGTCGCCCACGTCTACCAGTTGACGATGGCCCGGATCACCCACCTCAGGGACACGATCGGCGCCAAGCTCGACCAGCTCGAGGACCGGTTCGGCGACTACAACGCCGGCTTCGTGGCCGGATACCTGCTCAGCGACGGAAGCGATCCCACGCCCGTCATGGCCAACCGGATGGCGGCCCACAACGGTGGACGGACACCGCAGGGGCGGTAGAGGCTCCGGTCCACCGCGTCGACCCGGTGCTCCTCCGCGCTGACCCGGCGATACCGGCGTTCCCAGATACTGGGACGGGCGAGACGGGGGAGCGCTCCGCGGGTCGCTGCCCCAGATGCTCCGGAGCAGGTCGGATCTCGGCCCGATAGGCTACCCGGCGGCGATCGGCTTCACCACGACGTGCTGCAGCCCCACCATGAACTCCAGTGAGGTCGCGGCGTCCCACGTCTGCTGGCCGACGACGCCGTCCGGCTCCAACCGTGCCCAGGTCTGGAACGCACGCACACACGCGGCCGTGTTGGGCCCGAATATGCCGTCGACGCCATGCGGGGTCGTCTGCCACAAACCGGGTGCTCCCCTGGTGAGGACCTCCTGCAGGCTGGCTACCGCCGGGCCGGTGGAGCCTTCCGACAGGACCGGCATCGGGCTGCCGTTGGGGAGGGCACTCCAGGTCGCCTCGTCGACGACGCCGGACGGTGGAAGGCCAGCTTCCTGCTGGAACTCCTTGGTCGCGGCCTCGGTCAACGGCCCGAAGATGCCGTCAACGACCAGGGTCGTGTTGGGGGTGCGGCGGAGCGCGCGCTGCGCGTGGCGGACGGCCTCGCCGGCGTCGCCGTTCTCGACCGTTGGCTGTCCGGGGTTGGCCATCGATGACTCGCTTCCTGGATCAGGCCGGCGACGGCCCGGTGGTGACCTCGATCTGTTTGGTGACGGTCTCGCCGATGACCTCGATGCCTTTGGTACCGGTGACACCGGCGAGGTCGAGCTCGACCGAGTACGGAATCGCGGTAATGGGCTGCGAGGGGTGGAGCCCTTCGGCGCTGGGCGTGCCGACGACCTGGATGCCCCAGTACGGTGGCGCGCTGACGTACACCAGCGGGACGAGAGTCACCTCCATCTCCAGGTACGGCTTCTGCCCGCTGACGACCAGCACGGGCCGCGGCGGATAGATCATCGGCGTGATGACTTCGGCTTGCTCGAAGTCGACGAGGTGTCCTGCTGCATCCTGGCGGCGGGCTTCCACCGGGCCGGAGTCCTGGGTGTCCATCGGCTCACCATCTCCTCGATTGCCGGGACGTCGTCCGTTACCTGCGGAGAATGTAGGTGATGGTTCGATGAATGTCTATATGAAGATAATCCGGCCGGCTGCCGGCGGCAGGTACCGGCAGGATCCGGGCCCTGCATTGTCCGGCATGACCCGCGCTCAGGTCGCCGTGCACCCATCGCTGGTCAATGCGGTCGCCACCCGGCGGATCTATCCTCAAGACGTGGCGCGGTCCGCGAGCCGCCGCCACCTGCCCGCCCCGGACCCCGGCGGTCGCCCGTACGTCGCGGCGTGACTGTGTAGGGGTGCTGGAGATGGTTGTCGTTGACCTACCCGGTGGGGCACTACCCACGGTAGGCAAGCCGATGTTGAGCGAGCCGCCGCCGCGGTGGGCGGTGGGCGTGCTGGCGGCGATGGTCGTAGGGCCTTTCCTGGCGCTGCTGGCGGCGGTGCCGGTGGCCTGGGGATGGGGACTGTCCTGGTTGGACGTCGGCATCGGCCTGGTGTTCTACGTGGTGGCCGGGTTCGGTGTGACGGTAGGTTTCCACCGCCACTTCACGCATGGTTCGTTCAAGGCAGTGCGGTGGCTGCGGATCACCCTGGCGGTGGCCGGATCGCTCGCGCTGGAGGGCGCGGTCGTGCAATGGGTCGCCGACCACCGCCGCCATCACGCCTACGCCGACCGCGAAGGTGACCCGCACTCCCCGTGGCGCTACGGCGCCACGGTCGCCGGTCTGGCCAAGGGCCTGTTCTTCGCCCACTGCGGCTGGCTGTTCGCCCGCCAGCCGTCCAACCGGGCCCGGTTCGCCCCGGACCTGCTCGCCGACCGGGACATCGTGCGGGTGGACCGGCTCTACCTACCGCTGGTGTCGCTGTTCGCCCCGCCCGTGCTGGGTGGGCTGCTGACCTGGTCCTGGCAAGGTGCGCTGAGCGCGTTCTTCTGGGCCAGCCTGGTCCGCATCGCGCTGCTGCACCATGTCACCTGGTCGATCAACTCGATCTGCCACGTGTACGGGCAACGCCCGTTCGCCACCCGCTCCGGTGACCGCGCCGCGAACTTCTGGCCCCTGGCCGTCATTTCGTTCGGGGAAAGCTGGCACAACTCCCACCACGCCGACCCGACCTGCGCGCGCCATGGCGTCCTGCCCGGCCAGCTCGACCCGGCCGCCCGGCTCATTCGGCTGCTGGAGAAAGCCGGCCTGGTTTACGACGTACGCTGGCCCGCACCGCAACGACTCCAAGCGCGCCGGGTCCCCAGCCAGCTGCCGCGATGACCCACGACGACCGCCTCTGTTCCGCGATTCCGCCGATGGCCGACCCGACCTGCCGGACCACAACCTACCCGCGCAGATAGGTGCTGCATACGTACGGTGACCGGGCGGCTGGCGGACCCGGCACCCTTGCAGCTCGCCGACTCGCGGCAGGTGGCGCCGGGTGTTAGCGTCGATGTTGGCCGCGGCCAGCAGTTCAGGACCGCCGCCTGCGTGGCACGTTGGAGCAA
>Ga0114129_10000821_pt1 | contig 40021 bp, 39 predicted proteins | sample RhiMetdeltSRZDD1_FD_80071 | JGI IMG/M metagenome (GOLD analysis project Ga0114129, IMG submission 80071) | Populus rhizosphere microbial communities from Tennessee, USA - Rhizosphere MetaG P. deltoides SRZDD1 (version 2) (version 2) | ecosystem: Host-associated > Plants > Roots > Rhizosphere >...
CGATGAGAGACACGAGATCATTGATCGTTTGCGACGTCACCACCCCTGCGCCTGTATTAAGATTGAGCCCCGGCATCTTGTATTTCGCCGTCAGCACACATTGCAGCACCGGCATGAAGCCCTGCATGTAGAGCAGCTGATCGAGAGTCAGTTGCACATAGCCCGACTTGAGCCCGTCGATCGTCGCTGGTCCAAGATCGATTCCGCCGACGGTGATCTCCCCGGGCTTCTTTCCGGCTTTCTTCAGAACCTCCGCCAGAATTCCGGTGATGCCGCCGTGCTGCGTGCCGATGGCCTTGAGGTCCGGGTTGTTCTGCACATAGGCCGCGAGCACCGGCACAGCCAGCGACGCGTCGGAATTGGCTTCCTGCGTGATCTCGAGACGTTCGACCGTCAACCCTGCCTTTTCAAGAGTGTCGGCGAGGCCCTTTTCCGACAGGCCGCGTTCCGCCTGGCTGAACACGCCATAGACCATGGCCTTGTCGCCGGCTTTGAGATTCCCCACCTTGATCATTTCCTCTGCCGTAAGCTTGCCACCCTCGTAGAGATCGACGCCGGCATAACCGAATCCCTTCGGCCCATAAGCCTCCATGAGCGGGGTCAGGGGAGAATTTCCATGGGTGACGACGATTCCCTTGGCCACCGCCTCATCGACGAGCGCCTTGAAGGCATCGGCACCCGGATGCCCCATGATCACGATGCAGCTTGGATTTGCTGCGAGCGCCTGCTTGAACTGCTCGATCATTTTCTCCGGCGCCCAGGCCGAGAATTGCTCGTTGAGCTGGTCCACGCCAAGCGCCTTCGCCGCCGCCGCCGCACCCGTTTGCCGCGCCAACGTTGCCCCGTCCCCTGCATTGCCGCCCATCTGCATGTAGATGGTGACGCCCGTGCCGGGCGGCTCCTGCGCCAAGCTCGCTGCAGTCATCAGCCCAAAGGCGGCCGCTCCGATAAGCAAAAACCTCGTCATTCTCATTTTTTTCCTCCCTGTTGATTGGCAGTTCTTGGACTAGCCGGCATTCACGCCGGATGTTCGTCACCCCCTTTGCGGGACGGTGCGAGGGGCGCAGGCAGCAATCGCGCCATGGCAGCGCGCCAGCGCTGCGGCTCCTCGATGATGAGATAGAAGATGATGGCGGCGAGGAATACGAGTCCCTGCACCGTGCGCACCCATGAACCCTCGAGCCCGGAAGCGACGAGCCCGGTCTCGATCACCATCACGATGAAACACCCGAACACCGAGCCGATGATGGTCGCGCGTCCTCCGAAAATCGACGTGCCGCCGATGAGAACCGCCGCGATGGCGAGAAGCAGATAGCCCTGTCCTTGATTGCCGAAGTAGTTCCTGTTCTCGAGCGTGAGGAAAACCGCCGCCAGGGCGGCCAGCGCCCCCATCATGGTGAACAACCGGATTTTCTCCTTCTCGACGTCAACCCCGACGACACGGGAGACGTCGTTCGAATCGCCGAGAAACAGCACGTGCTCGCCAAACCGGTGCCGATTGAGAATGAACCACAGGAACACGACGATGAGTGCCGTCCATAACGCCTGTACGGAAACCTGATTGTACCAATCGTAGGGATCCCCCCCGAACTGGAAGCGTCCGACGAGCCACAGCCAAACCGAACTTTCCTCCGCCCCGCGCAAGGCATAGGACTTGCCGCCGGACAGAACCGTGGCGATCCCCGACCAGAAGAACTGCGCTCCGAGCGTGGCAATGAAGGAAGGAATGCCGAGACGGGCGACGAGCAACCCGTTGACAAAGCCCACGAGCACCCCGGACAGAAGTGCGATGGCGACGGCGAGCCAGCCGAGTTGGTATTCCTTGAACAATATGGCGAACACAAAACCAGAAAAGGCGATGATTGCAGGAAAGGAAAGGTCGATCTCGCCAGCTCCGATCACGAAAGTGAGCCCGGTCGCCAGGAGAATCAACGGCGGCAGGGTGGAAAGAAAGGTCGTGTAAATATTGGGCGCCATGAACACGCCGGGCGCGGTGATCATGAAGAGGAGGAGCAAAAGCAGGAAAACCACAATGATCGGAGCGGCTTCGAGCCGCGAGGCGCTGCCGGCGATGGAAAGGGCTCCTTTCATGGCCTGCTCATGTTCTGTTCTGCATCTCGATAAGATATTCGGTGAGCGCCGCCACCGTCATATCCTGTGGTCTGATTTCCGACACGATCTCACCGCGGTCGAGAACCACGAGCCTGTCGGCCACCTCGTGCACATGGGCAAGATTGTGCTCGATATAGATGCAGGCATGCCCCTGTTCCTTGATGCGGCGCACGAAATCGAGGACCTTGCGCACTTCCTTCACCGCCAGCGCTACCGTCGGCTCGTCGAGCACGATGAGATCGGCTTTGAAATGCATTGCGCGGCCGATGGCGATGCCTTGGCGCTCGCCGCCTGACAATTGCTTGACGTTTGAATCGACCGTGATGCCCTTGCCGCGGAAGCCGATTGCCCGCTTCAGAATATCGTTGGCGATCTCCTTCTCCTTCTTGATGTCGATGAAGCCCCATCGGTTGGTGATCTGCCGCCCGACGAAGAAGTTGCGCCATAAAGGCTGCTTCTCGCCTAAGGATTTGTCCTGATAAACGGTCTGGATGGCCAGTTCATGCGCCATGCCGACCGAATAGTCCTCGAGGTTGATCTGCCGGTCGCGAATATAAATATGGCCCGAGCTCGGCTTCAAAACGCCGGTCAGGGTCTTGATCAGCGTGGATTTGCCCGCACCATTGTCCCCGATGAGCCCGACGATCTCGTTGCGGCCGATGGCCAGATTGATGTTCTTGAGGGCATGGATGGCTCCGAAATGCTTCTGCACGTCTTCGAGCCGCACGATGTGCGTGTAATCGATGCGTGCCGCCGCCACGTCCATGCCCATGGCTTTCGTTCCTCGCCCTTAAGAAGGCTAGTATAGAAAGAGCGGCAGTTAAATAACTTTCGGGTCTCAGCCCTTGGGCCGACCGTCAGGCTCGAGAAGTCGGTGCAGGTGCACGATGAAATATCGCATCTGCGCATTGTCGATCGTTTCGCGCGCTTTCGCCTGCCAGGCTTCATAGGCCTGTGCGTAGTTCGGATAGATTCCCACGATGTCGAGCTTCTGCAGATCCTTGAATGTGATCCCGTCGAGATCCTCGAGCTCCCCGCCGAAAACCAGATGGAGGAGCTGTTGCTGATTATTGTCCTTTGCTGCCTGCTGCTTCGCCGTCATGCTTGTCCCAGTGGAATTGGCCCATGCGCCAGAAGCGCCGCGTGGATCCATGGATTGGCCACGATGAATCCCGCCCTTCTGCTGCGGGCGAAATCATATCGCAGCGTCTGCCCGTCCACGTCGCTTGCTATCCCCTGCGCTTCCCTCACGATGAGATCTCCCGCCGCAAGATCCCAGTCATGTTTGTAGCTGAGCGCGATGGCGGCATCAGCTTCGCCCTTGGCCACATGCGCCAGTCTCAGCGCCAATGAGGGCACGCCTAAGCGTTCGAGCGCAGGCAGGGGTTTCCGCCACCAATGATCCTTGAGCGCTGTCGCATTGGAGATCATGCGGACGCCGGCAAGCTCCTTGCGCTCGCTGACTCTGAGAGGTGTCTCGTTGAGCTTGGCGCCTCTTCCTGACTGCGCGCTGTAGAGCCGCTTTTGCGCCGGCGCATGAATGAGACCGAGAATGGGCCTGCCGTTTTCGATGAGGGCCAGCGAGATGCACCAGGCTTGGCTTCCGTCGAGGAAGGCTCTCGTGCCGTCGATCGGATCGACGAGCCAGAAACGATCGCCAACCGGGCTTAAGGCTTTCGATTCTTCCGAATGCCAGCCATAGGGAGAGGTCCCTCGCAGCAGGACTTGCCGGAGGACTTCATCGACCTCGAGATCGGCTTCGCTGACTGGTGTCCCATCAGCCTTGCGCCACGCTTTGTTGCGGCCGGTGAAGCGATCGAGCGCCGCACGGCCGGCAAGCGTTACCGCCTCCAGCGCCTGAGCGAAATTCTCATCTGCAGGCTTTGGGATATCAAGCGCCCGCAACGGTCATCCCTTCCACCCGGATGGTCGGTGCGTTCGTCGCCATCTTGAACTCGAGATCGTCGGCTGCGCTCATGTTGCGGTACATATCCTTGAGGTTTCCGGCGATCGTCACCTCGCTCACCGGAAAGGCGAGCCTGCCGTTTTCGATCCAGAAGCCGGTGGCGCCGCGGCTATAGTCGCCAGTCACGCCATTGACGCCCATGCCGAGAAGCTCGGTCACGTAGAAACCTTGCACGATATCGCCGATCAGGCTTTCGAATGTTTGGCTTCCCTTGTCCATGTAGAGATTGGAGGGAGAAGGCGAGGGCGGGCTGCTCGTACCCCGGCTCGCATGGCCTGTGGGCTTGAGCTTGAGTTGACGCGCCGAACGCTGGTCCAAGAGGAAGCTCTTGAGCACGCCTTTTTCGGCAAGCGCCATGCGCCTGACGGCAAGACCCTCCGCATCGAAAGGTCTGGAGCCGAGTCCCCGCCGCCGCAGCGGGTCATCCATGATGTTGATGTCGTCTGCAAAGACCTGCTTCTCCATCATGTCTTTGAGGAAGCTCGTGCCGCGCGCGACGGACGGCCCTGAGATCGCGCCGGCGAAATGGCCGATGAGACTGGCCGAGACGCGCCGGTCATAGACCACGGGAACTCTTTGCGACGGCATTTTGCGCGGCTTGAGCCGCCTCACCGCCCGCTCCCCGGCGCTCTTGCCGATCGCGGCGGCAGGCTTGAGGTCGCCGTAGTGCACGGCCGAGGAATAATCGTAATCCCGCTCCATGCCCGTGCCCTCACCAGCGATGACCGAAACGCTGAAGCCGAAGCCGCTGCGCCGGAAACTCTGATGGAAGCCGGCGCTGGTGCCGAGCGCCACGCGCCGCGAGGAGGCCGATGCGCCGGCGCCCGAGCTCTTGGTCACGCCTTGAACCGACAATGCGGCATCCTCAGCCTCCTTGGCGAGTAGCGTGAGCTCATCGCCGTTGACCTCTCGCCCGTCCCACAGATCGAGTTCGGGAATATCTTCGGTTAGCTGCGAAGGATCCGCGAGCCCCGCATAGGGATCTTCCGGTGCCGCACGCGCCATGTCTACCGCGCGCGCCGCGGCCTGGTCGATCGTGTCGCGGTCGAGCTTGCTCATCGACACGATCGCCTGCGACCTCCTGACGAAGACGCGCAAGCCCAGATCCTGCCCCTCGGAACGTTCGATATTCTCGGTCCCTCCCTCCCGCACCGCGACCTCGAGCGCACGCCCTTCGATCAGGACGGCATCGGCGGCCTCCGCTCCAGCTTGCCTGGCGGCCCTGAGTGCCATTTCGATCATGTCGAGCATCTCGTCCATGCGCAGAGCCCTAACCCGTGATTGACGCCAGAAAAGCTCCAGCGAAGATGAGGAAGCCAAAATCCCTGTTGGAGCGGAACAGTTGCAGACAGCTCTCGGGGCTCTCCGTGTCGAGTTGCGACAACTGCCAAAACGCATGTGCGCCGGCCATGGCGACGCCGAAGTGGAAAATGACCGACGCGCCGGCGAGAATCCCAGCGAGGTCGATGAAGACAAGCGCCAGCAGAAAGAACACGACAAGCCACGGTTTCGTGGCGGCTCCGAGCTTCAAAGCCGTCGATTTGATGCCAATCAACGCATCATCCTCCTTGTCCTGATGGGCATATATTGTGTCGTAGGCGAGTGTCCAACAGACCCCGCCGAGATAAAGGCTGATGGCGGCGGCCCCCACTTTGCCGGTTAGGGCTGCGAAGCCGAGGAGTGCCCCCCAGTTGAAGGCCAGTCCCAGAAAGACCTGCGGCCAATAGGTAACCCTCTTCATGAACGGATAGATTGCCACGAGCGCCAGCGAGGCTGCCCCGAGCAGGATCGAGAACCGGTTGAACTGCAGCAGAATGAGAAACCCCAGCCCCAGGAAGGCGATGAGCAACAGCACGGCCTCTCTCACGCTGACCTGGCCACTGGGGAGGGGACGTGAGCGCGTGCGCGCCACCTGCGCATCGAGCTGCCGGTCGACGATGTCGTTCAGCGTGCATCCCGCCCCGCGCATGATGATGGCTCCGATGAGGAACAGGAGGAGGAGTTTGAGACTGGGAACACCGCCACCCAGGCTCACTTGTGCGAGACAAATGGCCCACCAGCCGGGGAGCGCGAGCAGCCACCATCCGGTCGGCCGTTCGAGTCGCGCCAGCCGCGCGTAGGGCCTGAGGCCCTGCGGCAACAGCCGGTCGGCCCAATGGGCGACAACCGCATCGGCGACCGGCTGGTCTTTTGCATTGTGCTTGCTCACGGACGCTCGTGTTAGCCGGATTTCACATCTTCCGGCAATGCGCTAGTTTTGTCTGCGCATGAAAACCCAAACAGCGACCATCCAGCGCACACCAAGACTTTACGTCTCCGCGTCACTGTCGCCGGGAGCCGCCGTGACCTTGGCGGATGGCCAGGCGCATTATCTGCTTCATGTTCTGCGCCTCGGGACAGGCGCGACCTTCCGCCTGTTCAACGAAACGGACGGCGAATGGCTGGCCCAGATCATGGCGGCGCGCAAACGCGATGTAACGTTGCACTGCGAGCGCAAGCTGCGCGATGCCGAACGGCTGCCCGATATCGACTATCTTTTCGCACCTCTGAAGCATGCGAGGCTCGACTATCTCGCTCAGAAGGCAACCGAAATGGGGGCAGGGCGCCTGCGACCGGTGATAACGCGGCGCACCGTGGCGGAACGCGTCAACGTGGAGCGTTTGCGGAGCAATGTCATCGAAGCTGCGGAACAATGCAATCTGGTTGCCCTGCCGCAGGTGCTCGAGCCTCAACCTTTGGACCATGTCATTGCCGCCTGGCCAAAGGAGCGCAAACTGATCTTCTGCGATGAGTCGGCGCGCGGTTCCAATCCGCTGTCCGTTCTGCAGGGACTCGAGCCTGGCCCCTTGGGTCTGCTCATCGGACCTGAAGGCGGATTTGCGCCGGAAGAGCAGAAGCTTCTCTCGAGCCAAAGCTTTGTGACCATCATCTCGCTGGGTCCGCGCATCATGCGTGCCGACACCGCCGCCGTTGCGGTCCTGGCCCTCGTTCAGGCGGTCCTCGGCGACTGGAGATAAGCCGCCCGATATCGGCCTTGCCGGGCCCTCCCGGCCCCGCTAGAGCATGGCGGCCACTGCCTCGAAGATCGAAAGTTCCTGCCCTTGAGCGGCCCCACTCCCGAAAGCCCAGAAGCGCTCGCCCCGATCACCGATAAGGCACAGCTCATCGAAACGCTCGCCCGGGGCGTGCGACCCAAGGAGCGCTGGCGTGTCGGCACCGAGCACGAAAAATTCCCATTCCTGACCGATACGCTCGCGCCCGTTCCCTATAAAGGAGAACGCTCGATCAGGAGCCTGCTCGAAGCGCTGCACGCCCGCTTCGGCTGGACGCCCATCTATGAGAATAGCAATCTCATCGCCTTGGGTGAGCCATCGGGCGGCGGTTCGATCACTCTAGAGCCTGGCGGTCAGTTCGAATTGTCCGGGGCGCCGCTTGAGACGCTGCACGACACCTGCGAGGAGGTTCACGACCATCTGGCGCAAGTGCGCGAGGTTGGCGACACTTTGGGTATTGGTTTTCTGGGGCTGGGCGTCTCTCCCAAATGGACGCGGGCACAAATACCCGTGATGCCGAAGGGTCGATACGAGATCATGTCCGCCTACATGAAGCGCAAAGGCGCCCTGGGGCTCGACATGATGTTCCGCTCCTGCACGGTCCAGGTGAATCTGGATTTCTCCTCCGAAGCCGACATGGTCAGGAAGATGCGCGTGTCGCTCGCGCTGCAGCCTGTCATCACGGCGCTCTTCGCCAATTCGCCCTTTCTCGAGGGCAAGCCCAATGGCTTCAAATCCTATCGCTCCGAGATCTGGCGCGATACCGACCCGGATCGAACCGGCATGCTGCCCTTCGTCTTCGAGGAAGGCTTCGGCTTCGAGCGCTATGTCGATTACGCGCTCGATGTGCCGATGTATTTCGTTTACCGCAACGGCACCTATCACGATGTTGCCGGTGAAAGCTTTCGCAGCTTCCTTGCCGGCGATCTCCCCCAGCTCAAAGGTCAGAAACCAACGCTGAAGGATTGGTCCGACCATCTAACGACGATTTTTCCGGAAGTGCGGCTCAAAAACTATCTCGAGATGCGCGGCGCCGATTCTGGTCCGTGGCGAAGGCTCTGCGCGTTGCCTGCCGTCTGGACGGGTCTTCTCTACGAAACGGCACCTCTCGATGCTGCCTGGGATCTAGTCAAGGCCTGGACGGCGGAGGATCGTCAGAGCCTTCGTGATACCGTGCCGCGACTGGCGCTGTCGGCAACAGTGAAGGGCAGGGAAGTGCGGGATGTCGCGCGCGATGTTCTGGCTTTCGCGCGTGCCGGACTGGCTGCGCGCGACCGCAAAGGCTGTAAAGGCCGCGATGAGACGCGCTTCATCGACGTGCTCGATGAAATCGCGGAATCTGGCCGCACGCCGGCCGACGATTTGCTCGCCCTGTATCACGGCCGCTGGCAGGGCGATATCGACCGCGTGTTTCGCGAATTCGCCTTCTGAGTGCTGAAGACCCCGCGCCGTGCTTACTCCGCGGCCATCAGCGGCCGCCCGAGCGAAGCCAGACTGTCGCGAATGTGGTCCGCTAGGGCCTCAACCGCGGCTTTGCGTTTCCCCGGCGCGAACACGAGACCGATCTCGATGCTCATCAGCGGTGGAAAACCATCAGCCTTGCCGAGGACGCGCATGCCCGGTCTGACGCTCACGCGCGGAAGGGCTCCAACCGCGAGGCCAGAGAGAACGGCAGCCTTGATCGCACTCGAATTGGAGCTTGCATAGGCGATCCGGTAGCGCCGGTTGCTTTTGTCGAGCTGCTCGAACGTATTTTCGCGCCACGTGCAGCCGATCTGAGCGACGGCGAGCGGAACGATCTCGTTCTCATGCACATGATGGCGAAGGGAAGTGACCCAGACGAGCGGCTCGCGCCTGACCACTTCGATTCCTGGCGTGCCGACGGTCGCACTGATCAGGGAGAGATCCTTCTTGCCTTCGCGGGTGAGCGCCGCCAGCACGTCGCTTCCCTGGCAGTCGACATCGACCTCAACGAGCGGGTGCGTCCGTGCGAACCGCGCCATCAGTTCCGGCAGCACGGTGTCGGCATAGTCGTCGGGCACGCCGAAACGAATGACGCCGCTGAGCTCCGGCCGTGCGAAAGTGACGACCGCTTCGTCGTTGAGCCGCACGATGCGTCGCGCGAAATCGAGAAGTCGCTCGCCATCACCGGTGAGCTTGCTCTGGCGGCCCTCTCGGACGAACAGCGCTCGCTCAAGGATCTCTTCGAGACGCTTCATCTGCATGCTCACCGCTCCCTGTGTTTTGTGTACCTCCTCGGCAGCGCGGGTGAAGCTTCCCGTTTCCGCGATGGCGATGAAGGTCTTGAGAAGATCGACGTCCAGATTGGGATTCATGGGATTCTATCCATTATGGATTCTGATGCTTATTATAAAATACATTCGTTGGACTAATCAATAGCCAAACGTCATATTGCATTCATCAAGGTTGGACAAGAGTCGCCCCGAAGGGGTCAAGTAGCGGAAAACCAACGGTTTTCTGATAAAGAGGAGGTTTCGCCATGCGTGAATATGCCCTGAACCAGTCCTATCAGGAATATTATGGCCTGATCAGTGGCCTGCGCCGCCTTGTGAGCAATCTGTTCAAGCGGCGAATGCTGAAGAGCGTGCACGAGCTTGACGACCATATCCTGAGAGATATTGGCCTCAGCCGCAATCAGGTCGCAGATGTGCTGCATCTGCCCCTGCGATATGACCCGATCGCTGAGCTGCAGAGGCGCATCGATGCCGATCGCCGGCGCTTTGAGCGCCTCTGATGGCAGCCACGCAGAGGCCGTCACCGGAGGAGGTCGCGAAACAAATCCTCAAGTCGCGGCTCGCGCCGTTGTCGCCTTCTTCGCCGTGATGGCGCCCGTCCAAGTCTCAGGCGTGTTCGCCGGCGCCGTCGCGGCAGGAGCCGGTTGACGAGAGCGCGCATGATCGCTCCGCCGATGGCGGCCAGCACGATTCCAATGATGTTCGGCCGGCCCTCAGCCTCCCTATCCCCGGTTGAATCCCTTGATTTGACCTCGTCCTCAACAACCTCTCCCTCTCGATAGCGGCGGCCTAGGATCGAGAGCACCAGTGCTGCCGCAATCGGGTGAAGCTGTTCGGCTGCCCCGGGCTCGATCCTGAGAGCCAGCGCCGTTGCCTTCCCTTCATCGCGGGCCCGTTCGTCCGAGCCATAGATGTCGGCAAGTACGGTGCGACCGTCCTCAAGGACGTCCTCCTCGGTGAGATCGCCGCCCATAATCAGATCCCCCTCATTGTCCTCGAGGAGCTCGAGTAGGGCCTCATAGGCGGTTCGATCGCTGGCCCGCTCCTTGAGGCGCGCCGCGATGGACGGACAGAGACCCTCCATGATTTGGCGTGCGTCCGCGGCTGAAAGCCCGGCAATCTCGCCAAGCTTGCGGTAGAGCTGACCGCCCTGGGCCTTGTCCAGTTCGCTCGTTATGCTCATGCGAGCCGGTGCCCTGTCACCGCTGCCTGCCGATTGAGCCTGTCGACCACCGCGAAGGCCCAAAGCGCAGAGACGACGCCGAAGATCACAGAGCCGATGCCGATTCCGATCAGAATGCCGTGAGCGCCCCATAGAGCAGCGCCCCAGAGTGCCAAAGGGATCGTGCCGATCGTCGCCTTGGCCCAATTGGTGATGGTCGAATAGGTGGCCCGGTTCGTGTTGTTGAACACGGCGTTCGAGACGAATTGCGCTCCGGCGAAGGCCCATGTCCAGGAGATGAAAGTGCAGAAGAACACGACGAGATCTCTCGTTAGGCCCTGGACGCTGAAGGCCATCGCCACCTGTTCGCGCAAGATGAGGAGGAGGATACACGTCGTTGCCGTGTAGATGGCGTTGAACTTCAGCGCATCCCACAGCGTCTGCTTCACGCGGCCGAATTGCTGAGCCCCGATATTCTGACCGATGATCGGTCCGACCGAGGCGGAAAGTGCGAAAATGATGCCGAAAGCCACGGGAATCAATCTCGCGATGATGGCAACAGCCGCAACGGCGTCATTGCCGAAAGGTGCAGTCGCCGCCGTCATATAGGCATTGGCGAAGGGAGTGGCGAGCTGCGTGAGCATCGCCGGTCCGGCGACGGTCAGGATCGCCGGAACATCCTGCCTGAAATGTCGAAAGTTGAAAGGCAAAAAGAATTTGTGCCCCCGGCTGACGCTGATCCACCCCACGACGAAGGCGCCCGCATAACCCGTAAGCGTGGCAATCGCGGCGCCCTTGATGCCAAGCTTCAGACCAAAGATCAGAATGGGATCGAGGAGGGCGGTGATGGCCGCGATGACGAGCGTGATGTACATGGCTCGCCTGGCATCGCCCAGTCCTCTGAGAATGAAGCTGAAGGACACGGCAGCCCCGAGCAGCGCGAAACCCGGGCAGAGAATGAGAACATAGAGCTTTGCAAGTTCCATCGCCTCTTCTTCCGCGCCGAGCAGTGTCAGAAGCTGTTCGGCGAACAGTGCCACCCCGAGCGCGATGAGAAGTGAAATGGCGAAGGAGAAGACCGCCGCACTGGTGGCGTAGCGCCGGGCGTCCTCGACCCGGCCGGCGCCCATGTTCCGCGCCACCAGTGCCGCTGCGCCGATGCCTGTGCCGATCGACAGCGACAGATTGATGAAGGCAAGCGTGCCGGCGAAGCCGATCGCCGCCGTGACTTCCGTGCGTCTGAGAAGGCTCAGGAAGAAGAGATCGATGAGATCGACGAAAAACATCGCCATCAGGCCGAAGGCGCCGGTAAGCGTCATGGTCACCACATGCCGCATCGTCGACCCGGTCACGAATTTGGCGTTCGTGGTGGGACGGCCCTCGGCGACTGCGGCATTTCCCTGCGAAGCCTCGACTCTCATCGATATGTCGCCTGCGGGGTTAAGCAGCTGTTCCGCCCACCGTGATCCGGTCGAGCCTCAGGGTCGGCTGGCCGACACCGACGGGAACGCCCTGACCTTGCTTGCCGCAGGTTCCGATCCCGGAATCGAGCTTCATGTCGTTGCCCACCATGGAGATTCGCGTGAGCGCATCGGCGCCGCTGCCGATGATCGTGGCGCCCTTGACCGGCGCGCCGATTCTGCCGTTCTCGATCTTGTAGGCCTCGGTGCAGGAGAACACGAACTTGCCGCTCGTGATATCGACCTGTCCGCCGCCGAAATTGACCGCATAGAGCCCGTTTGACACTGAGCTGATGATCTCGCCGGGCGCTTTTTCGCCCGACAGCATGATCGTATTCGTCATGCGCGGCATCGGAGAATGAGCGAAGGATTGCCGCCTGCCGTTGCCGGTCGGCTTGACGCCCATGAGTCGGGCATTCAGCCGGTCCTGCATGTAGCGCACGAGAATTCCGTTCTCGATCAGCACCGTCCGATTGGTGGGCGTGCCCTCATCGTCGATGCTGAGCGAGCCCCGCCGCGCCTCGATCGTACCGTCGTCGACCACCGTCACGCCTTCTGCCGCAATCCTTTGTCCCATCAACGCCGAGAAGGCGCTCGTCTTCTTGCGATTGAAATCGCCCTCGAGCCCATGGCCGATGGCTTCGTGCAGCAATATCCCGGGCCATCCCGGCCCGAGCACGACGTCCATCTCCCCAGCCGGAGCCGGCACCGATTCGAGGGCAACGAGACTCTGGCGAAGCGCCTCCTGCACGGCTCCCTGCCAGCTCTCCTCGGTGAGAAATACCCCATAGGCGCTTCGCCCGCCCATTCCATAGCTGCCGCTTTCCTGGCGCGCGCCGCTCGCCGTGACGATCGACACGTTGAACCGCACGAGCGGCCTGACGTCGAGCGAGCGGTAGCCGTCGGGACGAGCAATCTCGACGATCTGCCACTCGCCCGAAAGTGAAACCGAAACCTGTTTCACTCTCGGATCGAGCGCCCGGGCGAACTGGTCGACATCGCCGAGAAGCTTCATCTTCGCGGCGAAATCCAGGCCTGGGATGGGGTTGACGTCGCTGTAGAGCTTGCGGTTGGTTTTTTGGGGCGGAACCGAAAAAGACCCGCCATGCCCCCGCGTCACCGAGCGGACGGTCTCCGCCGCCCGCCTGAGGGCTGCTTCTGAGATTTCGCTTGAATGAGCATAGGCCGTCGTCTCGCCGGCGACCGCCCTGAGACCCAGTCCCTGCGTTGTATCGAAAGAGGCACTCTTCAGCTTGCCGTCGTCGAAGACGAGTGATTCCGACTGCCGATATTCGAGAAACAGCTCGCCGTCGTCCGCCTTTTCCAGTGCATCCTTGATGATCGAGGAAGCGGCGGTTGGATCGAGCTCGCCGAAGAGCTGTGAACGGTCGGCCTCTGATGTGCGCAAGGGGTCCTCCACCAAGAGGGTGAGCCTGATACCGCTATGTAGGCACGATCCCCCGTGAAGACCAGTCGGACGCCTTAGAGTTGATCGAGAGCCTCGAGCGCCTTGCCGAAGCCCTTGAGAGACACCTTGAGCGGAATGCCCGATCCGGGAGCCTCCCAGATAAAGAAATTGGCGACCGATCCCTTCATGAGCTTCTCGAGCGTCTCAGGCGTAGCCTCGGCTCGGGCCAGGCAGATCTGCGGCAGGCAATTGGAGAATTGCACGCGGCTCTTGAGCGCCACACCGTCGATCTCGAGGCCCACCCCGGTTGGCAGGAACACGCCGATCGGCGCCATGACCCGCATTTGCGTCTGCGTCTTGTCGCCCTGCTTGGTGCGGGAGAAATAGACGGTGAGACCGATTTGCGGGTGCCGTTCGCTGCGGACCGATTGCACCATCCCGCACAGCCGCCGGGTTTCGACCCCTTGCTCCGCCGAGGTCTTGTCCGCCGATGCCTGTTGTGTGGCCGCGTTGTCGCTTTTCGTGGAACTGGTCTCCTCACCCGCCGGAGCCTCGCCACCCGGTTGCTGCTGCTGCCTTCGGAATTTTATGGTTTCGCACTGAATCTTCCAATCATCGTAAGTGGCTATGATTTCAGGCGGCGGTCCTCGCTTTTGCGCGCGCTGGGCCGGCTTTTGCGCCTTTTGGATGCGCGGGCCGAATGACTGTTGCGGAGCCTTCGGCTGCTCGGCCTGCGCCAGAACGGTTTCCGCTCCCAACGCTCCAAAGAGCGCTAATAGGCCCGAGACGGTCAGGCACTTAAGAAAACCACTTTGATTCGTCACAGCGTCACAAGCTCCATTCCCGAGTCAGTAGCAGCGCAGCTCCGCATCCCAACATGTCTTAGGATGCCGGGCCGCGACCTTAAACGCCCATTGGGGAGGCGTCATCCCCTCGCAGTCATGTTCGTCAGCTTCGCAATAGTTACCCGCCAATTGCCCACTCAGCGGTGGCGCAAGGCTCCCGCCGCTCGCCAGTGTGATCCTCAAGAATTGAGGCGGAATTGCGAAGCTCATGGGCGAGGCCGCCGCATGGGCAAAAAACCTAGGAATGATGAAGCACTTGCATTGCCCTCTCCGCGAAACTTTGCCGCGCTGAACCAAGTTGCGGCGGATGCGTCTTTATGGTTGATGGATGTCTCTCTGATGGAAGCTCGTTGCGGCCACATCTGCGCGCGAGCCGGCTAAGATCAAGATTTGACCGGCAGATTGCGCGCCAGGCCGCTGGGCCACATGGACCTGCATGTACTGCAGGCATCGGTTTGGGAAAGGGCACTGGGGCAATAATGATGCGCATCCTCGCTGGATTTCACGCTCTCCTTCTGGCGGCCGTAGGCCTTGCGGGAGCGGCCGCAGGCGAGATCGTGATCAAGCCCGAGCCTTGGCAGATGAATCTTCAGTCGCCAGCCACGCCGATGATGCGCTCGGTCTCCGATCTTCACAGTTTCCTGCTGATCATTATCACCGTGATCGTTTCATTCGTGCTGGCGCTTCTCCTCCTCATCATTCTGCGCTTCAACGCGCGCGCCAATCCCACGCCTGCCAAGACCACCCACAACACCACGCTCGAGGTGCTTTGGACCATCGTCCCGGTTCTGATCCTGGTGATTATCGCTGTTCCTTCCTTCCGTCTCTTGTACCAGCAGCGCGTGATCCCTCAGCCCGACATGACGGTAAAGGTCACCGGCAATAAATGGTACTGGTCCTATGAATATCCCGATCAGGGCGGCATAGCCTTCGATTCCAATATTCTGAGCGATCAGGATGCCGACGCTCGCGGCGAGCCGCGACACCTTGCGGTCGACAATCCCCTCGTGGTGCCCGTCAACAAGACGGTGAAGGTGATCGTGACGGCAAGTGACGTCATCCACTCCTGGACGGTCGCCTCCTTCGGCCAGAAGATCGACGCCATTCCCGGTCGGCTGAACGAGGATTGGTTCCGGGTCGAGCAGCCCGGGGTCTTCTATGGTCAGTGCTCCGAGCTCTGCGGCAAGGATCATGCCTTCATGCCGGTGACCGTGCGCGGCGTGCCCGAGGCCGAATTCAACGCCTGGGTTGAGAAGGCCAAGACGGCGGGCGTGGAGGAGGCGAACAAGATGCTTGCGGGTCTTGGCAGGCCTTCTGCGCGTTTTGCCGAAGCTGCCGCGGGCGCCGTCGCGAGCGAGAAGCAATGAACTGGGCTGCTGCAGCCGCCCGCTACCGATAGAGGTCCGAAATGGCACATACCTACGCCGCCCATGGCGAAGCCGAGCATCACCCGACCGGCTGGCGCCGTTATGCCTATTCGACCAACCACAAGGACATCGGCACGATGTACCTTGTCTTCGCCATCGTGGCGGGCGTCATCGGTGCGCTCTTGTCAGTTGCCATCCGTTTTGAGCTTCAGCAGCCGGGCATCCAGCTATTCCATGGTCTTGCCCAAATAGCCTATGGCACGGAAGCAGGCGCCGCCGTCGACGCCGGCAAGCACATGTATAATGTCTTCATCACCGCCCATGGGCTGATCATGATCTTCTTCATGGTCATGCCGGCCATGATCGGCGGCTTCGGCAATTGGTTCGTGCCCCTCATGATCGGCGCGCCCGACATGGCCTTCCCGCGCATGAATAACATTTCCTTTTGGCTGCTCGTTCCTTCTTTCGCGCTTCTCCTGATTTCCATGTTCGTCGAGGGCCAGGATGGTTTCCATGGGCCCGGAAACGGATGGACCCTCTATCCGCCGCTGGCGGAGCAGGGGGGCCCGGCCATGGATTTCGCCATTCTCTCGATCCACATTGCCGGCGCTTCCTCGATCCTGGGCGCCATCAACTTCATCACCACCATTTTCAACATGCGCGCCCCCGGCATGACCATGCACAAGATGCCGCTCTTCGTCTGGTCGATCCTGGTGACCGTGTTCCTTCTTTTGTTGGCCCTGCCGGTTCTCGCCGGCGCCATTACCATGCTTCTGACCGACCGTAACTTCGGCACGAGCTTCTTCGTGGCGGAAGCCGGCGGCGACCCCGTTCTCTTCCAGCACTTGTTCTGGTTCTTCGGCCATCCGGAAGTCTACATTCTGATCCTGCCGGGCTTTGGAATGGTCAGCCAGATCGTCTCCACCTTCTCCAAGAAGCCGATCTTCGGCTATCTCGGCATGGCCTATGCCATGGTCGCCATCGGAGTCATCGGCTTCATCGTCTGGGCCCATCACATGTTCACCGTCGGCCTCGACGTCGACACCCAGGCCTATTTCGTCGCCGCCACCATGGTCATCGCCGTGCCCACCGGCATCAAGGTCTTCTCCTGGATCGCCACCATGTGGGGCGGCTCCATCGAATTCCGCACGCCCATGCTCTGGGCCATCGGCTTCATCTTTCTGTTCACCATCGGCGGTGTCACCGGCGTCGTTCTCGCCAATGCCGCCGTCGACCGCGTGCTTCACGACACTTATTATGTCGTCGCCCACTTCCACTATGTTCTCTCCCTTGGCGCCGTTTTCGCCATCTTCGGCGGCTGGTACTACTGGTTCCCCAAGATGTACGGCTACAATTACAATGAGACCATCGGCCGGCTGCATTTCTGGGTCACCTTCATCGGCGTGAACCTTGTCTTCTTCCCGCAGCATTTCTTGGGGTTGGCGGGCATGCCGCGCCGTTATGTCGATTATCCGGAAGCCTTCGCCGGCTGGAACTGGGTCTCTTCCGTGGGCGCCTATATTTCCCTCTTGGGTCTCGTGATCTTCCTTTACGGTCTCTATGAGGCCTTTGCCCGCAAGCGCGTGGCAGCCGACAATCCGTGGGGTCCCGGAGCGACCACCCTCGAATGGTCCTTGCCTTCCCCGCCGCCATTCCACCAGTACAACACGCTTCCGGTGATCAGATAGCGAAATGAAGGCTCTCACCACCGAGAGGATCATGACGCACGCTCAGTTCGAGACAGCACCCCTCCCAGTAGACGAGGTCCTTGCCGGCAACGGCACGGCCTCGGATTATTTTGCCCTTCTGAAACCGCGCGTCATGGCGCTCGTCGTCTTCACGGCTTTCGCCGGTCTTCTCGTCGCGCCCGAACCCATGCACCCTTGGATGGGTTTCATGACGCTGCTGGCCATTGCGCTTGGCGCCGGCGCCTCGGGCGCCCTCAACATGTGGTTCGATGTCGACATCGATGCCCTGATGAAGCGTACGGCCGCAAGGCCCCTGCCGCGCGGCGCCATTCAGCCTGGGGAGGCCTTGGGCTTCGGCGTCACCCTCGCCGTCGCTTCGGTTCTTACCCTGGGACTTGTCGCCAATTATCTGGCCGCCGCCATCCTCGCCTTCACCATATTCTTTTATGTTGTCGTCTATACCATGTGGCTGAAGCGCTGGACCGCCCAGAACATCGTCATCGGCGGCGCTGCCGGGGCCTTGCCCCCCGTCATTGCCTCGACCGCCGCTACGGGCGCCATCGATCTTCCCGCGCTTTCGCTGTTCCTCATCATCTTCCTGTGGACACCCCCGCATTTCTGGGCACTTGCGCTCCTGCGCGCCGATGACTACGCGCGGGCCAAGGTCCCCATGCTGCCGGTCACCGCGGGAGAGGGGGAGACCCGCCGTCAGATCCTGTTCTACAGCGTGCTCCTCGTTCTATCCTCCCTCGCTCCGCTTCTCCTGGGGATCGCGGGATGGATCTATCTCATCGCTTCCTTGGCACTTGGCGCCCGGTTCCTCGAGCGAGCCTGGCGAACCTATCGGCATCGGCAAGGCGAGCCAGCCCGCAAATCTGCGGCCTCGCTGTTCGCCTTCTCGATCCTTTACCTCTTTGCCCTCTTCGCAGCACTCGTGGTGGAGCGATTGTTCGCGCTTTCTGTCTTTCCTTCGCTGATCGGATAGTCATGGCTCAGGACCCTCCAATCCGCGAGCTGACCCGTGAGGAGCTGGCCGTCAGGCGCCGCCGCTCCATTGTCCTTGCGCTGATTCTTGCGGCTTTCGTCGTGCTGTTCTTCATCACCACCATGGTCCGGCTGGGCGGCAATGTGGCCGAACGCGCGCTGTAGGGCGACCGCATGACCGATCATCCCCCAGGCTCATCCTCCCGCCGCAATCTGATGACCGCCGCCCTTTGCTTCGGTCTCGTCGTCTCCATGATCGGCGCTGCCTATGCGGCCGTCCCGCTCTATCGATTGTTCTGCGCGGCCACGGGTTATGGCGGCACCCCGCAGCGCGCCGCCGAAGCCCCTGGCCGCACGGATGAGCACCAGATGAGCGTTGAATTCGATGCCAACATCGGCGCGGGGCTCCCCTGGACCTTTGCACCGGCCCAGCGGCGGGTTACCGTCAAACTAGGCGAGGAGGCGATTGCCTATTACCGCGCCGTCAATCATTCGACGAGATCCATCACCGGCACGGCCGTCTTCAACGTAACGCCCGACCTCGCCGGACGGTATTTTAACAAGATCCAGTGCTTCTGCTTCGTCGAGCAGACCTTGCAGCCGGGCCAGGGCGTCGACCTGCCTGTCGTTTTCTATGTCGACCCCAAGATCATCGCCGACAAGGATCTGGCCCAGCTCAAGACCATCACCCTCTCCTATACTTTCTACCCCGCATCGAAGGACTCACTGTCCAGCGGACCGGCTGACCCCTCGGCGGACCGCGTGAACTGATCAAGGAGCACCCATGGCCGACAGCCACGCCAAGCATCATGACTACCATCTCGTCGACCCGAGCCCCTGGCCGATCGTGGGGGCCACGGCCACCTTCGTCCTGGCCGTGGGCGCGATCATGTGGATGCATGGTGCGCAGCCCTGGATCATGGGCTTGGGCATTCTTGGCGTGCTCTACACGATGTTCATGTGGTGGCGCGATGTCGTGATTGAATCTCACCGGGGCGATCACACCAAGATCGTGCAGCTCCATCTGCGTTACGGCATGATCCTTTTCATCGCCTCCGAGGTCATGTTCTTCGTCGCCTGGTTCTGGGCCTTTTTCGATGCGAGCCTTTTCGCCGACGAAGCCATGCAGGCCTCCCGCCTCGAGGTCACGGGCGGCGCCTGGCCGCCCAAGGGCGTTCACGTTTTCGATCCCTGGCATCTCCCCCTGCTCAACACTCTCATCCTTCTGACCTCGGGCACGACGGTCACTTGGGCGCATCATGCGCTCATCCACAACGACCGCAAAAGTCTCATCTGGGGCCTTGCTCTCACCATCATCCTGGGCATGCTGTTCACCAGCATTCAGGCCTATGAATATGCCCATGCAGCCTTTGCCTTCAGTCGCAACAATGGGGGCAACATCTATGGCTCGACCTTCTTCATGGCGACGGGCTTCCATGGATTCCACGTCATCATCGGCACCATTTTCCTCATCGTCTGCTTTTTCCGGGCGCTCGCTGGCCATTTCCGTCCCGACCAGCACTTCGGCTTCGAGGCCGCTGCCTGGTACTGGCATTTCGTCGACGTGATCTGGCTTTTCCTTTTCGCCTGCATTTACGTCTGGGGGTCTGCCGGCGCTGCCGTGGGTCACGAATGAAAGGCGCCGCCGATCAGCCGTATTTCCCGACTCTTTCGCCCCTCGCCACCGGCCTCAAGGGCAAATGCCCGCGCTGCGGCCGGGGCGACCTTTTCTCGGGCTATCTCGCCGTGGCCGAGCGCTGTCGAAGCTGCGGGCTGTCTTTCGACTTTGCCGATGCCGGTGACGGTGCGCCCTGGTTCGTGATGCTGATCTCGGGCGCACTGGCGGTGGCCGCCGCCCTTGTTCTCGAACTCAATTGGATGCCTCCCTATTGGGTGCATGGAGTCGTTGCCCTGGGCTTCGCCGTTCTTCTTCCGCTTTTGCTGCTGCGCCCCGTCAAGGGCGTGCTGCTGTGTCACCAATATCGCACCAGGGCAGAGGAAGGTCGCCTCTCCTCCTGATGATCCGCGGCGTCAAGCTCTACGGGCTCTTCATATTCTCGGGCTTGGGCTTTTTGGCGCTCATCGCACTGGGCCTATGGCAACTCGAGCGGCGGGAATGGAAAGAGGCGCTGCTTGCCGATCTTGGGCACGCCCTCTCTCCCTCTGCCGAGGCGCTCGATATTTGGGCTGCCGAGTCGGAGCTCGCGCACCGTGATTTCATCCGTGTCAAACTTCAGGGTCGCTTCGACAATGCGCAGGAACGCTATCTCTTTGCCGTTCTGGAAGGACAAACCGGCTGGCAGGTGATCGCGCCCTTCATTACGACCGACCGCAGGCTTGTTTTTGTCAACCGTGGCTTCGTTCCCGACCGTCTCAAGGATTCACGCTCCCGTCCGCAATCGCTCATCGAAGATGAAACCGAGCTCACGGGCCTTTTGCGCAGAAAGCCTAAGGCCGGAATGTTCACGCCCGCGAACCAACCCCCGCGCAACATCTGGTACTGGGCCGATGTCGATGCTCTCCTCGCATCGGTTCCGGATGCCACGCGCTTGAGGCCCGTGAACGGCCTCGTTCAGGCTCTTTCTTCTGGCGATGAGGCGCCCTGGCCAAGACCCGTCCCACCCGATCCTTCGGCAATTCCCAACAACCATCTGCAATATGCCTTCACCTGGTTTGCGCTCGCCGTGGTCTTGTTGGTGATGACCTTCTCGCTGCTTCGCTCCGGCAGGCTGAGGGATGGAAGCGGCTGATGCCATTGCCAATCCCCAGGCTCATGCTTAGGGTGCCGGGCCGTTCGGTTGGGGAGCATTGCGTGCGCTATATTTCGACGAGGGGCAAGGCGCCACCACTAGGTTTTGAGGAGGTCATGCTATCGGGTCTGGCGCCCGATGGCGGCCTCTATATGCCGGAGGAATGGCCGCGCCTTCTCGATGCCACCCTGTTTGCTTTGCGCGGCGCTCCATATGGCGAGGTTGCCTTTCGAGTGATGGCGCCTTTCATCGGCGATGCCGTGCCGGAAGCCGAGCTCAGGCGCATGATCGCTGGCGCTTATGGAAGCTTCGCCCATGCGGCGGTGACCCCTCTGGTTCAGCTGGCTCCCGACCACTGGCTGCTTGAGCTCTTCCATGGACCCACGCTCGCCTTCAAGGATGTAGCAATGCAGCTTCTCGTGCGCCTTCTCGACGGGTCGCTCGAGCGCCGCTCGGATCGTGCAACGCTCGTCTGCGCCACTTCGGGCGACACGGGCGCCGCCGCTGTCGAAGCCTTCAAGAACAGCGCGCAGTGCAGCCTCTTTGTCCTTCATCCCCATGGACGAGTGAGCGAAGTCCAGCGCCGCCAGATGACGACGGTGAATGCTCCCTCCGTGCACAATGTGGCGATCGAAGGAAATTTCGACGACTGCCAGGCGATCGTGAAGGCTCTCTTCGCCGATAGGGCGTTTCGCGCCAAAGTGAAGCTGTCGGGTGTCAATTCGATCAATTGGGCACGCCTCCTGGCCCAAGCCGTTTATTACGTCTATGCCGGATTGAGCCTTGGGGCCCCTCTGCGCGAGATGAGCTTTTGCGTGCCGACGGGAAATTTCGGCAATGTCTTCGCGGCTTACGTCGCATGGAAGCTCGGCCTGCCCGTCGAGCGTCTCATCGTCGCGACCAACGCCAATAACATTCTGCATCGCGTTCTCACGACCGGCCGATACGAGAGGGCAGGGGTCATGCCCACCATGAGCCCCTCCATGGACATCGAAGTGTCGAGCAACTTCGAGCGCCTGCTCTTTGATGCTTCCGACCGCGATCCGGCCCTCGTCCGCAAGCTCATGACGAAGCTCAGCGAGACAGGAAGCTTTGCCCTGCCCGCCAAGACGATGAGGGAGATCACGCGCAGATTTACCTCGGGCAGCACCGATGAGACGGCGACGCTCGCGGCGATCGCCAGCGCTTTTTCGGCGACAGGCGAGCTGCTCGATCCCCATACCGCCGTCGCTTATGCCGTTGCCGCCAAGACCGCCGGCAGATCGGGGCCGAAGATCACTTTGTCCACGGCTCATCCCGCCAAATTTCCCGATGCCGTGGAAAAAGCTTGCGGCGTGCGGCCAAGACTTCCCTCTCGCCTGGCGGGCCTTCTCGACCGGCGCGAGGCCTTCGACCTGTTGCCCAACGATGTCGAGACGGTAAAACAGCATATTTTGACGCGGAGCGACCGATGACCTTAGCCATATCGCGCCTCGCCAACGGCATTCACGTGGTGACCGATGACATGCCGCATCTGGAAACGCTGGCTCTCGGCGTCTGGATCAAGGCGGGTTCGCGCGACGAAGAGTTGGATGAGTGGGGTGTTGCGCATCTCCTGGAGCACATGGCCTTCAAAGGCACGCACGCGCGCAGCGCCATGGAAATTGCATCCTCGATCGAGGCCGTCGGCGGCGAGATCAACGCCGCGACCGGGATGGAATCGACGGCCTATTTCTGCCGCGTGCTGAAGGACGATTGGCCTCTGGCGCTCGACATCCTCTCCGACATTCTCACCGATCCCATATTCGATCCGGCGGAACTGGCGAAGGAGAGATACGTCATCCTGCAGGAAATCGCCGCCGCCAATGACGCGCCTGACGACCTCGTCTTCGAGCTTTTGGGAGAGGCGGCCTTTCCGGGCCATCCCTTGGGCCGCTCGATCCTGGGTGCGGCCGAGAAGGTCGAGCGTTATGACGCCGCTTCCATCACCCGCTATCGCAATAAGCACTATACGGCCGGCCGCATAGTGATCGCCGCTGCGGGCCACCTCGACCATCGGGCAATCTCCGAGGCAGCGGAAAAAAGCTTCTCCGCCTTTCAGGACGGAGCGGGAACGGGCTGGACAACGCCGAAGTTTTCAGGAGGCTTCAAATCGGCCGAGCGCCCGCTCGACCAGCTTCATCTCGTCTTCGGCTTTCCGGCACCTGGTTATCGTGACGAGCGCATTTACGCCCTGCAGCTTCTCTCGAGCATCCTGGGCGGCGGAATGTCGTCCAGGCTGTTTCAGGAGCTGCGTGAGAAACGCGGCCTTTGCTATTCGATATTTTCCTTTGCTTCGACCTATCAGGATACCGGTCTCCTCAACGTCTATGCCGCGACCTCGCCCGAGAATGCTCGCGATCTCTCCGATGTCGCAACCGACGTCATGCTCTCCATGACCGACCGCCTCGAGGAAGCGGAGCTTGCCCGCGCCAAGGCGCAGATCAAGGCAGGCCTGGTCATGAGTCTCGAAAGCGCCACCGGTCGCGCCGACCAGGTCGCCCGTCAGTTTCTCGCTTTTGGCAAAGTGCCGGAGATTGCCGATCTCGTAACCCGCATCGAAAACGTGACGCGCGACGATATCAAGAAATTGGCGAGCGACATCTTGATATCGACGCGGCCCGCCATTTCCGCCGTCGGTTCGCTCAAATATCTTGCCACGCAGGAGCGCATCGCTGCAAAATTCGGCTGATCGATGGAAGCCGCCGGGACCGCCACATGGCACTGCTCTCAAATTTTATGGATTCCTCCAGCATTCCGGTCTTGAAGGGCGCGCGTGTTTTTCTGCGCGTCCCCCAAGCGACTGATTATACGGCCTGGTCGGCCTTGCGTGCGTCGAGCCGCAAGTTTCTCATCCCCTGGGAGCCTCTCTGGCCGCCCGATGATCTCTCCCGCGCTGCCTTTCGTGCCAGAATGAAACGCTATGCCCGCGACCTGCAGGACGATTCAGCCTATCCGTTCTTTCTGTTTCTCGCTGAAAGCGGCACCCTTTGCGGAGGCCTGACCCTCTCCAACGTTCGCCGCGGCGTGGCGCAGACGGCGACGCTCGGCTATTGGATTGGCGAGGCTTACGCGCGAAAAGGCCTAATGACGGAAGCGGTGCGGGCGCTCACTCCTTTTGTCTTCGATCAGCTGGGGTTGCATCGGCTGGAGGCGGCCTGCCTGCCGCACAATGCCGCCTCGATAAGGCTGCTCAAGGCCTGCGGCTTCACGCAGGAGGGCTACGCCAGGTCGTATTTGAGAATAAACGGAGAATGGCATGACCACCTTCTTTTCGCCATCCTTGCCGAGGATCGTGCCTCGCCTTTTCGGGAGGGGCTTCCCGTGTGTTAACCTGCACGGCGGCGTACTTGCCTTAACAGTTGTGCGCGGGTACCAAGAAGCCAACGCATCGATGCGGTAACGAAGGACAATGACGATACGCCGTTTCCTCACCGTCGTCTTGGCGATCGTCGCCGTGCTCGCCGCGGGAAGCAGCCTTGCGGGTGCGCGTGACATCGTCAACGCCGCTCTCAAATCGCCGAGTATCGACCTCATACCTGTTCTCGAAGCGGTCGAGACCGACAAGCCGCAGGTGACGATCGAGATCCCCGATCCTGGCGCCGAGAAATCATTGATGACGCTTGGGGCCAAGGGGCCGGGACCTTTGCACCGCTGGGTCGTCTTCTCGCTCCTCAACCCCGACTCGGTGCCGCACGATCTCGTCATCGTCAGTCCGCATCAGGGCTTCGTCGGCTCCGGATTCATCTGGCCGAAGCGCGAAGGAAGCCGGCTCTATGGCGTTCAGAACAGCGCCGGCAACGAGCCCGTGCCGCTGCGCTCGCTCGGTTCAGATGCCTTGGCCTTCCGCATCGATCCGAATTCTTCCCAGACATTCGCCTTGGAGCTCACCCCGGCAGGCTTGAACAGCCTGGCGCTCTGGCAGCGCAATGCCTTCGAGGCGCAAGCCGGTGAATACGCCTTCTTCCGCGGCGTGGTTCTCGGCATCGCCATGCTTCTTGGCATTGCCATTGTCAGTTTCTTCATCGTGCGCCAGCGCGCCGTCTTCCTTGCCGCATCGCTTTTCGCCTGGGCCTCCATCCTCTTCCTCACCATGGAAGCAGGCTATTTGCCTGATATTCAGAGATGGTTGGGCCTTGGTGCGGACGGCGGACAAAGGTTGCGCGCCATCGTCGAGTCCCTGATGCTCTCGGGCGTCATCCTATGCCTGGCCACCTTCCTCGAACTGAGGAAGCGCATGTCAATTGTGGGCGCAGTCCTGTTGGCCTGTGCGGCTCTTGCCGGAGCTCTGGCCGTATACGGCTGGTTCGAACCGGCAACGGCCTCCGGTATCGCGCGTCTCGCTTTCGGCTTCTTCGTGCTCTTCGGCTATGTGCTGATCTTCACCCTCTGGCGCGAGGGCGGCATGCGGGCCAGGGCCTCCATCCTCACCTGGTCGGTGCTTCTCGCCTGGACGGCCATGGCCGCCTTCGGCGCGCTCGACATCATTCCATCGCCGAACACCCGCCTCATGATTTCCGCTGGCCTCGCGCTCGTTCTGCTCACCATGGGCTTTACCCTCGCGCAGTTCGCCTTCAGCCACGGCATTTTGTCGAGCCGCTTCTTCGAGGATTCCGGCCGGCGCGCCCTCGCACTCGCCGGCTCCGAGCAGACGGTGTGGGACTGGCAGGCCGAGCGCGGCACCCTTTATGTTGGACCCGAGCTTGAGCGCGCCTTGGGGCTGGAGCCCGGCGCCATGACGAGCAGGGGCCTCAAATCCTGGATCGAGATCATACACCCGGCTGACCGCTCGGCCTATGTCGCCGCGGTCGAAGCCGCCGAACGGCGTGGCCGGGGCACCTTTTCGCAGGAGTTCAGGCTGCGCCGCCATGACGGCGCCTACCGCTGGTACCTGTTGCGAGCCCGCTCAATGATCGGCCAGGATGGCAGGGCTTCGCGTTGCATTGGCACCCTTGCCGACATCACGAGCATTAAACGCTCGGAGGACCGCCTGCTTTCCGATGCCGTGCGCGACCGCATTACCGGCCTGCCCAACCGTCCTCTCTTTCTCGACCGGCTCGAGTTCATGATGCGACGCGCCCATCTCGACAACAATCGCGAGCTCTATGTGCTCGTCGTCGATCTCGACCGCTTCAAAACGGTCAATGACGGCTTGGGCCACGAGGTGGGCGACAGCCTGCTGTCCGTCACCGGCCGGCGCCTGTCGACGCTCATGGGTCCGGAAGATACGCTGGCGCGCCTCCCCGGCGATCAGTTCGCCGTCATCTTCAACGGCAAGAAGCCGAAGCGCGACGTCATTCCCTTCGCCGAGCAGATCCGCACGACGATTTCGCGCCCCATCAAGCTGCGCGGTCGCGAGTTGTTCCTGACGGCGAGCTTCGGCGTTGCGCGCTTCCTCGACGACCGATCATCGCCTCAGGATTTCGTCAAGGACGCCGAGATCGCTCTCTATGAAGCCAAGCGCCGCGGCCGCGACTCGATCGAGTTCTTCCGCCCCGACATGCGCGACGATCGCTCCGAGCTTTTGGCGCTGGAGCAGGATTTACGCCGCGCTATCGAGCGAAATGAGATCGAGGTCGTCTATCAGCCCATCTCCCGTCTCAACGATATGCAGCTTTCCGGTTTCGAAGCGCTGGTGAGGTGGCGGCATCGGACTGAAGGACTGCTCGCTCCCGATGCCTTCATGAACCTCGCCGAGGAAACGGGCATCATCAAGGATCTGAGCCATCACGTCTTGAATGAAGCGGCGCGCCAGCTCGGCATTTGGCAGCGCGCTTTCCGCCCCGACAGACCGCTTTTCGTCTCCGTCAATGTCTCATCGAGCCAGCTCTTCAACACAGATCTCGTCGATGACGTGCGCGCACTCCTCGGACGCGAGGACATCACCTCCGGCTCCCTGAAGCTCGAACTGACCGAATCCTTGGTCATGGAGAACCCCGAGCTGTCGATCGAGATTCTGGAGCGGCTGAAGGCGTTGGGCGTCGGTCTTGCTTGCGATGATTTCGGCACCGGCTATTCTGCGCTTGCGAGCCTCAGGCGGTTGCCATTCGACACTTTGAAAGTGGACAAGAGCTTTCTTGAGGCCGATCCCGAGGACGAAAAGGCGACCATCATCCTCGAGACGGTCATTCTCCTCGCTCATGACCTCAACATGACGGTGGTGGCCGAGGGCATCGAAAGCCAGGAGCAGATTACAACGCTCGCCGAACTGGAATGCGATTTCGGCCAGGGCTTCCTCATCGGTGAGCCGATGAGCGCGAAACAGGTGGTCGAAACCTTAGGCGGCGGCGGCTTCACCGGGACCAAGCCCGTTCTGGGCGGATTATGGGAAAGGCTGACCCCCAGGCGACCGGAATTGCCTGCACCGGCGCCGGCGCGGACGGAACACGCCCCGCCCGAGCCTTTGTCCGAACAAGAGGAAGCAGCCGTCTTGCCGGCCTTGGCCACCGTCAAGGCGGCGCTTGATGGCGCAACCCAGGCGCTGGCGCTGCAGAAACGCGAAGCGGAACTCAAAGGGAATGGCGCTGATGAACCCGCCCACCATGAGCCCGAGCCCGAGGAAATGGAAGAAGCCGCCGAGGAGCCACAGCCGCCCATGGCCTCCCCGGAAAACCCTCCCGAGCATGTGAGCTTCAAGACAGCCTTCGCTCTTCCTCAACCCGAGCCCCTGCCGCCGCCACCCCCTCCGCCAGCCCGGCGAGAGGAGCCGGTCGCGATGGGTGAATCTCTACCCCCATCCGCCGCTCCCAAGCCCGGGACGGCGCCTTTCTTCCCGCGAGCTGCCCGGCCGATTGTCTCTCCCATTCCCATCGCGCCGCGCATGACGCCGCGGAAGCCCAAACTCCCTGTTGAGGAGAGGGGCTTGGCTGGAGGCGCTGAGCCAAAAACCGCCGACTCTCTCAACGGCACCCAGGATCCTGTCTTGACGGTAGACCCTGCAGCTGAACGTCATCCGACGAATGTTCCGGAGTTGAAGGTGGAGCAGCCGCAGGCCAAGCTCGATCCGCCCATCCCCGCCGAAGATGCGCAGTCCTCCCCCGCCTCTGTTGTCGAGGTGTCACCGTCGCCCACGCCGAGCGGGGGAGACACACCCGAACCTAGGCCTGTTTCTGAGGCGACTGCCGCGACCGAAGGCGCCAGGGCGGAAGAGAAGCCTCCTGCCGCCGAAGCCCAGCCTGGCGCCGAGCCGATGTCCGGCGATGCCGGAGCCAAGCCCGAGCAGGTTCGCAAGGGAAGGCGACGGCCGAAGGTCGTGAAATCCTGAAATCGGTGCTAGGCGTGGCCGGCGTCGGTTGAAAGCATGCGCGGGTCGATGCCGATCTTTTCCAATGCTGCCTGATATTTCTGCTCATTGGCGATCGTGAAGATGAGTTCTTCATCCGCCTCGCAGTGCAGCCAGCCGTTTCGCTGGATTTCGTTCTCGAGCTGGCCGGGGCCCCAGCCCGAATAGCCGAGCGCCAGGAGCGAGCGCCTCGGCCCTTCACCCTTGGCAATCGCCCTCAGCACATCGAGCGTCGCGGTCAGGCCGACGCGTTCGCTGATCGGCAGCGTCGTGTCGGCCGAATAATAGTCCGTCGTGTGCAGAACAAACCCGCGACCGGTCTCCACCGGTCCGCCGAATTGAACCGGCATCTGCGATAATCTTTCGTCGAGGGTGATTCGACTTTCGGGCGGCAGCAGATCGAGTCGCGACAATAGGTCGGGAAATGTGATGTTCTGTGCGACCTTGTTGATCACGATGCCCATGGCGCCGTCCGCCGAATGGGCGCAAAGGAAAATGACGCTGCGGTCGAAACGTGGGTCGCCGATCCCCGGCATTGCAATCAAGAGTTTGCCATCGAGAAACGGGCTTGGGTTTATGGCCATTTTCCTCACCAGTCACATTAATCTAAACGGATGTGCGAGGATCGCAAGAAACTCTGACGCAAACGTGATTGGGTGGCGTGATCTTGTTGCAATAATGGAGCCCGTGAGGATGCCAGGAATGCAGCGACTTTTAATTTGGATTGTCTTTTGCCTGACGGCGCTTGCGGGGAGTGCCGAAGCTTCGAGCACGCTTGCCTCCCACGCACGCGCATGGCTTTTCCACGCCGAGACATCCGACGGCGCCTGGAATGCCGGCTTGGCGATCACGTTGGAAGACGGCTGGAAGACTTATTGGCGGATGCCAGGGGAGTCGGGCGTTCCGCCGCAATTCGACTGGTCAGGCTCGAGGAATCTGAAGGCGGTGACGGTCGGCTGGCCGGCGCCGCGCCGCTACAGCGATGCCGCGGGCGAGAGTGTGGGCTACAAGGATGAGGTGGTGTTTCCCTTGCGCGTTGAGCCGCGCGACTCATCGAGGCCCGTGCAGCTTGAGCTCACGCTCTTCTATGCCGTCTGCAAGGACATTTGCATTCCCGCCGAAGCGAAGCTCGCCCTCACTCACCCCTCTGCTGCCGGCTCGCAGGAATCTGAACGACAACTGATTGAGCGCTTTGCCGCTCGAATTCCAGGCGGCCCTTCGGCCTCGCTCCTCCCCAAGGTCACATCACTGCGGCTGGTGCCAAACGTGACGGAGCCCGTGCTCGAAGTATCCCTGTCCCGCCCCCTGCCGCCCAGCGAAATCGATATTTTCATCGAAGGCCATCCGATGGCCTATTTTCGCAAGCCGCAAGCTCAGTCGGATAAACCGTCATCGCTCTATCGTTTGCGTATTGATGGTCTGAAGAATGTCACGGAACTTCGGGGCACTAAGCTGACGCTGACCCTGGTCTCGGGCCGTGCGAGCCTTGTCCAAAGCCTGTCGGTCGAGTAATCGCGGGGCGCAATCAGGAAGGATTTTTCCATGAGCCTCACAGTCGGCGATCGCGTTCCCCAAGCTGAATTTTTCATTATGACGCCGGAGGGGCGAAAGAAGCTTCCCTCCTCGGAGGTTTTCAATGGAAAGAAGATCGTCCTCTTTGGCGTGCCGGGCGCCTTCACCGGCACCTGCCATAAGCTTCATGTGCCGAGCTACCTTCTCAATCTCGATCAGATCAAGGCGAAGGGCGTCGACACGGTAGCATGCCTGGCCGTGAACGACGCCGATGTGATGCATGCTTGGTCGAAGCAGACGGGCGCCGACGGTAAAATTCTATTTCTCGCCGACGGCAATGGCGACTTTACCCGCGCCATGGGGCTTGAGCGCGACTTCAGCGCCGGCGGCATGGGCAAGAGGTCGGCGCGCTATTCCATGATCGTCGAGAATGGTGTCATCAAGAAAATGAACATCGAAGACAAACCTGGCGTCAATGTTTCGGGCGGCGATACCATTCTCGAGCAGCTCTAGGGTGCAGGCGACCTGAGCCTTTTGAACGGCGCCATGCCTTCCCGCGCCAGGGCGTCGGCGCGTTCGTTCTCCGCATGGCCTGCATGGCCCCTCACCCAGTGCCATTGGATGCGATGCCGTTCGAGTGCGCGATCGAGCCTCTGCCACAGCTCTGCATTCTTCACCGGCTTCTTGTCCGCCGTGCGCCAGCCATTGCGGCGCCAGCCGTGAATCCATTTGGTGATGCCGTCCCTCAGATAGTTCGAATCGGTGTAGAGATCGACGCTGCAGCCGCGCGTCAGCGCTTCGAGCGCCGAGATTGCGGCCATCAGCTCCATGCGGTTGTTGGTGGTGAGCGCCTCGCCGCCCTTCAACTCTTTCTCGCGTTTGCCGAAACGAATGATGGCTCCCCACCCACCGGGTCCGGGATTGCCGGAACAGGCCCCGTCGGTGAAGATTTGCACGTCCCCCATCAGTCGAAAGACTTGGATGCCGCGGGCGCCTCTTCCCTGAGGTGCCGCGGCAGCTTGAAGGTCACGTTCTCTTCGCCAGCCATCGCCTCTACGATGACCGTGAACCGATGGCGCAGCTTTTCGATGACTTCTTCGACCAATATCTCGGGCGCCGAAGCCCCCGCCGTCACTCCCAGCGTCCGGATCGAGCCGAGTCGCTCGAAATCGATATCATCGCCCCGTTGCACCAGGAACGCGCGTTCGCAGCCCGAGCGCCGCGCCGTCTCGACCAGCCGTTGCGAATTCGAGCTGTTGGGTGCCCCGACCACGATCAGGGCCTCGCAGCGCCGCGCGATCTCCTTCACCGCATCCTGACGGTTGCTTGTGGCATAGCAGATATCTTCGCGGGCAGGCCCGACCATTTTCGGAAACCGCCGCTTCAGCGCCGCCAATATCTCCCGCGTGTCGTCGATCGACAGCGTCGTCTGAGTTGTATAGGCGAGTTTTTCGGGATTGCGCGGCTCGAAAGCTTGGGCATCCGCGATCGTCTCGATGAGGTGGACTGCGCCCTCCGGCAATTGTCCCATGGTGCCGATCACCTCCGGGTGCCCGCGATGTCCGATGAGCACGATCTCATAGCCGGCCCGGTGGTGGCGTTCGGCTTCGATGTGCACCTTGGTGACAAGCGGGCAGGTGGCGTCGATATGAAACAGACGCCGCGATTGCGCGTCCTGCGGCACGCTCTTCGGCACGCCATGCGCCGAGAAAATCACCGGATGTTGACCCGCGGGGATTTCGTCGAGTTCCTCCACGAACACCGCGCCTTTTCTCTTGAGATCCTCCACCACATATTTGTTGTGCACAATCTCATGGCGCACATAGACCGGCGCTCCGTGTTTCTTCAGCGCTTCCTCGACGATTCGGATGGCGCGCACCACGCCCGCGCAGAAGCCCCGCGGCGCTGCCAGCAGCACGGTGAGTTGAGGTTTTCCATTGGTCATCGGCGCAGGATACATGGGTGAGCGCCTCAAGGCTTGTCAAGTAAACGCATGGTTGAGCATGAGTGTCGCAATCGCTTGACAAATGGTCGTCGCCCGATAGGGTGAGCGCGCTTCCGGTGGGCGTCGAAACCTGCCGGTTGCGGCTGAAGCGGGAGAGACCGGGTCCTAGCGATCCGGCGCCGAAGGAGCAACCGCCCCGGAAACTCTCAGGCACCAAGGACCGCTTCCGTCACCATTCTCTGGAGAGCAGCGGCGTTTGCCGCTCACCGAAGGGCGTAAGCCTCTGTTCGAGCCCAGCGCAGACTGGGGCAGGAGGCGAAATCTCTCAGGTTCTCTGACAGAGGGGGCCGGTCTGGACAATCCGGACCGCGCCAACCTGTGCCATGACCTGGGACGAACTGAATGCTTGAATCCGCCGCAAGCGGCCGCCTTGGACGTACCGCCCTCTACGACCGTCACCTGGCCCTTGGCGCCCGCATGGTGCCATTTGCGGGCTATGAGATGCCGGTGCAATTTCGCGAAGGCATCATTGCCGAGCACGCCCATACGCGCAACGCAGCGGGTGTCTTTGACGTCTCGCACATGGGCCAGGCCGTGGTTTCGGCCCGCGATCATCAGACCGCTGCCGAGGCTCTCGAGCGCCTCGTCCCAGGCGATCTCTTGGGGCTGGCCCCCGGCCGCATCCGCTATACCCAGTTCACCAACGCTTCAGGCGGCATCATTGACGATCTTATGGTTTCGAGGTCCGCGAGCCCCGCGCAAGAAGGTCGCCTCGTCCTCGTGGTGAATGCCTCCCGCAAGGAGGTCGATTACGCCTGGCTCGCCCAGCATCTGCCTGAGGACGTGAAGCTGACGCGCAGTGAGGATCGCTCTCTCCTGGCCCTCCAGGGACCAAAAGCGGAGGCTGTGCTGATGCGCTATTGTCCGCAAGCCGCCGCCCTGTCCTTCATGGCCTCCACCCCCGCCCGTTTCGATGGCGTCGATTTCCATCTCGCCCGCTCGGGATATACGGGCGAGGATGGCTATGAGCTCTCGGTTCCGACCGACCATGTTCTCACCGTTTATGACCGTCTCCTCTCCGACCCCGACGTGAAGCCCATCGGCCTTGGCGCCCGCGATTCCTTGCGCCTCGAGGCCGGCCTGTGTCTCTACGGCCATGATATCGACGAGACCACGAGCCCCGTGGAAGCCGACCTCACCTGGTCGATTGGCAAGCGCCGGCGCACCGAAGGCGGCTTTATGGGCGTGGGCCGGATTGCCGAGGAGCTGAAGGACGGCTCGCGCCGCCGGCGCGTCGGCATCCTGCCCGAAGGTCGCGCTCCGGCGCGTGAGGGAACCGCCATCATGGCTGATGGCCGCTCCATCGGACGTCTGACCTCCGGGGGCTTCGGACCGACGCTCGGCCGGCCCATCGCCATGGGCTATGTCGAAAGAGAATTTTCCGCGCCGGGCACCCGCATCGATCTGATGGTTCGTGACAAGCCTTTGGCTGCACAGGTCGTGAGCCTTCCCTTCGTGCCCCACCGATACAAGAGATGATGAGGAGATGCTGATGAGCACCGTTCGCTACACAAAGGAACATGAGTGGGTCAAAGTCGAGGGCGACACTGCCACGATTGGCATCACCAGCTATGCACAGGAACAGCTGGGCGATGTCGTGTTCGTCGAACTTCCCCCCGTCGGCAAGAAGCTGGCCAAGGGCGATGACGCCGCGGTCGTCGAATCGGTGAAAGCTGCAAGCGAGCTCTACGCGCCAGTCTCCGGTGACGTGATCGAAGTCAATTCCCTCATCGCCGCCGAACCGGCCAAGGTCAATGCCGATCCCGAGAATTCGGCCTGGTTTCTCAAGTTGCGCCTATCCGACAAGAGCGAGCTCGACACTCTGTTGGATGAGGCCGCCTACAAGGCCTTCATCGCTGAATCGCATTAGGAGCCATTCATGCCCACGCAACGCAGACGACTGAGGGATTTGGAGCCCGGCGCAAATTTCATTCCCCGTCACATTGGCCCGAGCGATGCCGAGATCGGCGAAATGCTGAAAATTCTGGGTGCCGCGTCTCTTGAAGAATTCATCGAACGGGCCGTGCCGAAGAAGATCCGCTCCAGGCGCCCGCTCGAGCTTCCGCCTGTCAAATCCGAACGTGCCGCGCTCTCCTATCTGCGCGGCATGGCCGAACGCAACGAGGTCTTCACCTCCATGATCGGCATGGGTTATTACGGCACCATTACGCCCAAGGTGATCCTCCGCAACGTGCTGGAAAATCCCGGCTGGTATACCGCCTATACGCCCTATCAGGCGGAGGTGAGCCAGGGCCGCCTCGAAGCGCTTCTCAATTTCCAGCAGATGACCGTGGACTTGACCGGGCTCGAGCTTGCCAACGCTTCTCTCCTCGATGAGGCGACTGCCGCCGCCGAAGCCATGGCCATGGCGCGGCGCATCGCCAAGTCCTCCGCCGGCAAATTCTTCGTCGACCGCGATACCCATCCCCAGACCGTCGGCGTCCTCGAAACCCGCGCCAGGGGATTCGGCATCGACATCGTCATCGGCGATCCGATCAAGGATCTGAAGGCTCCCGAAGTCTTCGGCGCCATTCTCTCCTATCCGGGCTCTTCGGGCGAGGTTCGCGATTTCCGGCCCGTAATCGCCGCTCTTCACGAGGCCGGCGCCATCGCCGCAATGGCCACCGATCTTCTGGCGCTGGCGCTTCTGGCGCCGCCGGGCGAACTCGGCGCCGACATCGCCTTCGGCTCCGCCCAGCGCTTCGGCGTGCCCATGGGCTATGGCGGACCGCATGCCGCCTTTTTCGCCACCCGCGACGAGTACAAGCGCCTGATGCCGGGCCGCGTCATCGGCGTCTCCATCGACAGCAAGGGCAACACCGCCCTGCGCATGGCGCTGCAGACGCGCGAGCAGCACATCAGGCGCGAGAAGGCCACGAGCAACATCTGCACCGCCCAGGTTCTCCTGGCCGTCATGGCGTCGATGTTCGCCGTCTACCATGGTCCTGAACGTATCGCCCGCATGGCCGAGCGCGCCCACCGCCTCGCCGAGATCTTCGCCGCAGCCATCCGATCTTTCGGCTACGAGGTGACGACGCGTTCCTTCTTCGACACCTTGACCATTCACGTTCCCGGCCGTGCCCATATGCTCCTGGCGAAGGCGCGCGAAAAGCGGATCAACCTGCGCTTCCTCGATGCCGATCATCTGGGCGTATCCTTCGATCAGTCGACGCGGCGCAGCGAGCTCGAGCGGCTGCTCTCCTGCTTCAAGACCGATGCGCTCGAGCGCATCGATTTGGACAAGCTCGACGAGCGCATCGTGGAAGTGATCCCCGAACACCTGTCGCGCAAATCTCCTTTTCTCACCCATCCGGTCTTCTCCGCCTATCATTCCGAGACCGAGATGCTGCGCTACCTGCGCTATCTGCAGAACAAGGACATCGCGCTCGACCGTTCGATGATTCCCTTGGGCTCCTGCACCATGAAGCTCAACGCCACGACCGAGATGATTCCCGTCACCTGGCGCAACTTCGCCATGTTGCATCCCTTCGCCCCCCTCGAGCAGACGCAAGGCTATCAGCAGCTCTTCGAGGAGCTTGAAGCCATGCTCGCCGAGATCACCGGCTTCGATGCCGTCTCTCTGCAGCCCAATGCCGGGAGCCAGGGCGAATATGCGGGATTGCTCGCCATCAAGGCCTATCATGAGGCGCGGGGCGAGGCGCACCGCAACGTCTGCCTCATCCCGGTCTCGGCCCATGGCACCAATCCGGCGTCCGCGGCCATGGCCGGGCTCAAGGTCCTCGTCGTGGCCTGCGACCTCCAGGGCAATGTCGATGTCGGCGATCTCAGGGCCAAGGCCGGTCAGCATGCCGAGAATCTCGCCGCTCTCATGGTGACTTATCCCTCGACTCATGGCGTGTTCGAGGAGGCGATCCGGGAGATCTGCGATATCGTCCATGAGCATGGCGGTCAGGTCTATCTCGATGGCGCCAATCTCAATGCCCAGGTCGGCCTCATGCGACCGGCCGAGCTCGGCGCCGACGTCTGTCACATGAACCTGCACAAGACCTTTTGCATCCCTCACGGCGGCGGCGGGCCCGGCATGGGTCCAATCGGCGTCAGGGCGCATCTTGCGCCCTATCTGCCGGGTCACCGTGTCGTGCATGGCGTCAATCCGGCCGCAGGCCCCAATCAGGCGCAGGGTCAAGTCTCCGCCGCGCCCTGGGGTTCGGCATCGATCCTGCCGATTTCCTGGGCCTATATCGCCATGATGGGCGGGGAAGGCCTGTCCCGCGCCACCAAGGTCGCCATTCTCAATGCCAATTACATCGCCAGGCGATTGGCGCCGCACTTCCCCGTTCTCTACGCCGGCCCCTCGGGCCACGTCGCCCACGAATGTCTGATCGACATGCGCGACCTGCGCGACCGTTGCGGCATCACCGTCGAAGATATCGCCAAGCGGCTGGTCGATTTCGGCTTCCATGCCCCGACGATGTCTTTCCCCGTGCCCGACACGATGATGATCGAGCCGACCGAATCGGAATCGAAGCGCGAGCTGGATCGCTTCTGCGACGCCATGACCACCATCCGCGAGGAGATCCGCGAGGTGGAGGAGGGCAGGGCCAGCCGGACCGACAATGTTCTGAAGAACGCGCCCCACACCCATCACCTCTTGCTGGAGGATTGGAAGAAGCCCTACTCGCGCGAGAAGGCCTATTTCCCCTTGAGCTCCTCCCGCGACGACAAATACTGGCCGCCCGTCGGCCGCGTCGACAACGTTTATGGCGATCGCCACCTTGTCTGTGTCTGCCCGCCGACGGAAAGCTATCTCGAAGCGGCGGAGTAGCAGAACCTTCTGTTCGTCATTCCGGCGAAAGCCGGAATCGGGCTTCACTTTGCAACGACCAAAGCTGGACCCCGGCGTGCGCCGGGGTGACGAAAGTAAGTCAGGTCGGGAGTCACCCTCTCATCGTCATTCCGGCGAAAGCCGGAACCGGGATTCATTCTGGCGATCTGGAGAATCGTCATCACCGGGCTTGACCCGGTGATCTGTCGCAAGCGGCACAAGATGGCCGCATCAAGTCCGGCCATCACGTCTATGACGTCATAACGAGGCTTGCTCTAATTCAGCTTGTCCCGGAGATCGGCGATGCTGCGGTCGATGAGGCGCCGGCCCGGTTCGCCCTTGAGTTCGTCCTTGAGCACGCGGGCCGCCATGGCCACTGCCATCTCGGCAGCAGCAGCGCGCACGTCCTTGAGCGCCACCGTCTCCGCCTGCGCGATCTTCTGGCGCGCCGACGCCGAGCGCCGCTCGATCATTTCCTTAAGCTTGCTGCGGGCCTCCGCCGCATAGGCTTCCGCCTCTCGCCGCGCCTGCTCGACAATCGCTTCGGCTTCTTTCTCGGCCTCGACGCGCCGACGCCGATAATCCTTGAGGAGCGCCTCGGCTTCGAGTCTCAGTTTCTCGGCATCGGCGAGCGATTTGGCGATCGTCGCCGCCCGCTCGTCGAGAAACTGGACGATCTGCGCTGGCACCTTGAGATAGAGGAACAGCGCGATGAGCAGAAAGAAGGCCACCGCCACCCAGAATTCTGCTTCGTGGAAGATTTCCATGGGGGCCCTGCGCCTATTTTCCGTCGGTCTTCGCCAGCGCCGCCTTGCGCAGCGATGCTTCGCCGACCTTGATGCCGGCAAGCTCCGATACGATCTCGGCCGCCAGATCGACGGAGACCTTCTCGATCTCCGCCAGGGCTTTGACCTTGGAGGCGGCGATGGTCTTCTCCGCCGCCTCGATCTGGCCTCTGAGCTCGGCTTCGACCTTGGCTCTTTCCTGCTCCGTCTCGCGCGTGAGATTCTCCCGCGCGGCCTGAGCGATGGCATGACCCTTGGCGCGGGCTGCGGCAAGCGCTGCCGAGTAATCGGCAATCGCTTTTTCCGTCTCCTCCTTGAAACGCTCCGCCGCCGCGAGATCGTCGTTCACCGTTTTTTGCCGCCTTTCGATCACGCCGCCGACGCGCGGTAAGGCGACGAAGCGCATGATGAAGAACAGCGCGAAAAAGGCGATTGCCAGCCAGATAAGCTGCGGCGGCCAAGTTTCGACGTTGAGTTGCGGCATGGGGCTTGAGCTGTGGAGAGAGGCTTCTGCTGCTTTAGCCGAACAGGATCAGCATGGCCACGGCAAAGCCGATGAGGCCCGTGGCTTCGGCGAAGGCGAAGCCAAGGAACAGCGTGCCGCGCTGTCCGGCTGCGGCCGTCGGATTTCGCAGCGCCCCCGAAAGATAATTGCCGAAGATATGTCCGATGCCGACGCCGGCACCGCCCAGTGCGATCGCCGCAATGCCGGCGCCGATCATCCGTGCTGCTTCAATATCCATTTTGGTTCTCCTCGAATGAGTTGATTGGAATCAGTGATCAACATGCAGCGCATCGTTGAGGTAAAGGCAGGTGAGAAGCGCAAACACGTAAGCCTGCAGCACCGCCACCAGAAGCTCGAGCGCGTAGATGGCGACAAGCGCGAGCAGCGGCAGCCAGCCCGCCAGCACGCCCAGCATGATGACGAAGCCGGCGATGACCTTGAGCATCATGTGGCCGGCCATCATGTTGGCGAAGAGCCGGATCGACAGGCTGAAGGGGCGGATGAAATAGGAGATGATCTCGATCGGCACGACGAAGGGTAGGAGCGCCGGCGGCACTCCTGCTGGCACGAACAGCTTTAGATACCCCGTGCCATGCTTGATGAAGCCGACCACCGTCGCGCCGATGAACACCATCAGTGCAAGGGCCAGTGTCACGATGATGTGGCTCGTCACCGTGAAGGCTCCGGGAATGAGGCCCAGGAGATTGGCGGCCAGGATGAAGGCGAAGAGCGTGAAGATGAAGGGGAAATAGGCCCGGCCCTGAGGCCCGAGAACCTCTTCCGTCATGCCGAAGACGAGGTCGTAGAGGCTTTCTGCCACCGACTGAAGCCGCGTCGGCACGAGCTTCTGCGGCGCCGCCAGCATGAGCAGGCTGACGAGAGCCACCGCAATCAGCGCCCAAAGTCCGGAATTCGTGAGCGACAGATCGAGATCGCCGATCTTGATGGGAATGAGGGGAGTGATCTCGAACTGATGGATGGGATCGATGACGCTGTGTCCTTCGCTCCCCGCCCCACCCGCTTCGCCCCCCGTGACGTTCTCTGTGCTCGTTGCCAATCTAATCCTCGTCGTCGTCGTCGATGACCGGCGGCGCAGGCTCCGAACCAGCTTTGCCGCCCATCAGCTCCTCTGCCTGCTTGCTTTGGCTGAGCCGCATCACGTTGAGCACGCCTGCGGCAAAGCCAAAAGGCAGAAAGACCAGCATCAGCCAGGGCTTGGTGCCGAGCCAGCGGTCGAGGAGCCAGCCCACGCCCATGGCCACTGCAATCCCCACCACCAGTTCGGTGATTGCCCTGGTCGCCAGGCCGAGTGCCGATCCTTCCTCGCGTCCGGAAGCCTCGCCCGGGGCTCGAGCCTGACGGGTTTGCTCGAGCCGTCGTTCAAGATCCCTGAGCTTTTCGTGAGCCATGAGCTGCAACTCAAAGAGACTTGAAACGTGTCCCGAGCACCTGAAATCGGCCGGGACCATAATTGCGGGGTGACAGGGTGTCAAGCAGCCCACCGGTCAACTAAGTGCAGATCGTTACATGAGAATTGCATGATTTTGAGCTGCTGCGTCAGTTCATCTCATCGTCATTCCGGCGAAAGCCGAAATCCAGCTTCATGTCTCGTGTGTCTCAAGCTGGACCCAGCCTGCGCCGGGGTGACGAGTAAAGGAAGTCGCCAAAAGCCTCAGTTCGTCATCACCGCGCTTGGCCCGGCGATCTGGTGCCAGATGGCCGGATCAAGTCCGGCCATGACGGTTTTGATCGTCGTGCGCGGGCAAAGACCCGCGCATCTGCAACCTGCCGCGCACTCTCCTTTGTCATTCCGGCGAAAGCCGAAATCCAGCTTCATGTCTCGTGTGTCTCAAGCTGGACCCCGGCCTGCGCCGGGGTGACGAGTAGGAGATAAACGCCATCGAGATTCAGCTCGCCTCGCGCAGGCCTTCGGCCGTCTCGAGATCGACCGAGACGAGCTGGCTGATGCCGCGCTCCATCATCGTCACCCCGAACAGCCGGTGCATGCGCGCCATCGTCAGCGCATGATGGGTGATGATGAGGAAGCGCGTGTCGGTGCGTTCGAGCATGGCGTCGAG
>Ga0114129_10000822_pt1 | contig 40015 bp, 41 predicted proteins | sample RhiMetdeltSRZDD1_FD_80071 | JGI IMG/M metagenome (GOLD analysis project Ga0114129, IMG submission 80071) | Populus rhizosphere microbial communities from Tennessee, USA - Rhizosphere MetaG P. deltoides SRZDD1 (version 2) (version 2) | ecosystem: Host-associated > Plants > Roots > Rhizosphere >...
CGACGCGCTCGCGAACATGGCACTGGACGGGAAGCACATTCCCCCAAAACCGCTGGCGGCACTGCCTGACCAGGCGGTGCCGAAGGAGCCGTCGGACCTGCAGAAGGCGGTCCAGGGCTGGGGAACGGCGGTCGACCAGCCGCCCACCCGGGTCATCCTGGTGCGGCACGGCGAGACCCCGCACACTGTGGACAAGCGGTTCTCCGGCGCGGGCGGTGCGGACCCGGGGCTGAACGAGACCGGTCAGGCGCAGGCGCTGGCGGCCGCGTCGTACCTGTCGATGGTCGGCGGGGTGGACGCGCTGCTCTGCTCGCCGATGCGCCGGACCCGGGAGACCGCGGCCGCGATCGGTGCCGCGCTGCGGCTGGAGCCGGTGGTGACCGAGGGCTGGCAGGAGTGCTCGTTCGGCGACTGGGACGGGTACACGTTCGCCGAGGTGCAGCGCAAGTGGCCGGACCAGCTGAACGCGTGGTTGGAGTCGACCGGGGTCGCGCCACCCGGTGGCGAGTCGTTCGACCAGGTCGGCCGCCGGGTCCGGATGGCCCGCGACGCGGTGCTCTCGGCGTACCCGGGCAAGACCGTCGTGGTGGTCACCCACGTGACGCCGATCAAGCTGATGGTGCGGTCTGTGCTGCAGGCCCCGATGGGGTCGATCTTCCGGATGGAGCTGCGGCCGGCGTCGGTCACCGAGGTGTACTGGTACGCCGACGGGCTGGCCTCACTGCGCAGCTTCAACGTGGAGCCGCCGCTACTCTGACATCCGTCAGGTCCTGACAACCGGACGGAGAACACGGTGCCGTTGCAGAGGGTTCACTTCGCCGAGGAGGTCCCGGAGGAGTTCCGCGCGTCGCTGCAGGCGATCCGTGACGAGCTCGAGGTACCGGCGGAGTTCCCGCCCGAGGTGGTCTCCGCCGCCGTTGCCGCCGCGGGGAAGCCGCGACTTGCGGCCGAGGACCGTACCGACGTCGACTTCGTCACCATCGACCCGCCGGACTCGATGGACCTGGACCAGGCGTTGCACATCGCGCGGTCGGGGTCGGGGTTCACCGTGCACTACGCGATCGCCGACGTGGCCGCGTTCGTGCGGCCGGGCGACCCGGTCGACCTGGAGGCTCGTCGGCGCGGCGAGACGCTGTACGCCCCGGACCGCCGTACGCCGCTGCACCCGCCCGAGCTGTCCGAGGGCGCGGCGTCGCTGCTGCCCGACCAGGTGCGCCCGGCGCTGCTCTGGACGATCGCGGTCGACAGCTCGGGCGAGGGCACCGAGGTCGACGTACGACGCGCGCTGGTGCGGTCCCGGGCGAAGCTGAGCTACGCCGGGGTGCAGAAGGACCTGGACGCCGGTACGGCGCCGGAGTCGCTGCAGCTGCTCCGCGAGGTCGGCCGGCTGCGGGAGACCCGGGAACGCGAACGCGGTGGTGTGAACCTGCCGATCCCGGACCAGGAAGTTGTCACCGGCAACGGAACCTGGTCGCTGGAGTTCCGCGCCCCGCTGCCGGTCGAGGGCTGGAACGCGCAGATCTCGCTGCTCACCGGGATGGCCGCGGCGAGCCTGATGATGAAGGGCGAGATCGGCATCCTGCGAACGCTGCCGGAGTCGTCGGACGGCTTCCGGCGCCGGCTGGAGAACACCGCGAAGGCGCTCGGTATCCCGTGGCCGGCGGGTCTGTCGTACGCGCAGTTCATCCACGGCCTGGATCCCTCGGTGCCGGCGCACGCGGCGATGCTGGCGGCCTGCACGGTGCTGTTCCGCGGCGCCGGCTACGCGGCGTTCTCCGGCTCGCTGCCGGAGCAGCCCGAGCATGCCGCGATGAAGGCCGCGTACGCGCACGTGACCGCGCCGCTGCGTCGCCTGGTCGACCGCTGGACCGGCGAGATCTGCCTGGCGCTGTCCGCGGGCCGGCCGGTGCCCGACTGGGTGCTGGAGTCGATGGACGGCATCCCGAAGATCATGGAGGAGTGCGACCGCAAGGCGAACGCGTACGAGCGCTCGATCGTCGACATGGTCGAGGCCGGGCTGGTCGCCGACAAGATCGGTGACGAGTTCGACGGTGTGGTGACGGACGTGGACGAGAAGGACGACTCCCGGGGCATCGTCGTGCTGTCGTCGATGGCGGTCCAGGGGCGGGTGTCCTCGGGGAGCCCGCTGCCGCTGGGCCAGACGGTCCGGGTCAAGCTGGTCGAGGCCGACATCGCCAAGCGGACCGTCGCCTTCGAGCGGGTCTAGGGGCACATACGTCGCGGGGACTCGCGCCGATCGGGCCGTTGGTCTGTGCATCCTGGCCGCGCGGCGACGGATCGCAGACCTATTGACAATCGATAGGATACGAGCGATTCTCGATCGGTGATCACAGAGTATCGAGCGGTGGCCGCTCTCAGAGTCTTCCTCGTGGTGCTGTTCGGGATCTTGGTCGTGTTCCAGACCCTCTCGCTGCCCGGACAGTTCGCGCACATGGCCAAGGAGTCCCCGGAGTTCGCCTACCTCAGGTGGCCGGCGACTGCCGTAACGGTGTTCTGGGTGCTGTGTGTCCAGGTGGTGATCGTGTCCACCTGGAAGGTGCTCACTCTGGTCAAGAACGACCGCATCTTCAGTGACGCCTCGCTGGCGTGGGTGAACGTGATCGTGTGGGCGATCCTCGCCGGCTGGGTGGTGCTGGTGGGCGTGTTTCTCTATGTCGGGTTCAACGCGTCAGACCCCGGACTGCCACTCCTGCTGTTCTTGACGTTGACCGGTTCCACCGTCCTGGGGCTGTTGATGGTCGTGATGCGCGCACTCCTGCGGCGGGCTACGACACTGCAGACCGACATGCAAGCGGTGATCTGATGCCCATTGTGGTGCGTATCGACGTCGAGCTGGCCAAACGCAAGATGAGTGTGGGGGAGTTCGCCGAGCGTGTCGGGCTCACGCCGGCGAACGTCGCGGTGCTGAAGAACGGTCGTGCCAAAGCTGTTCGTTTCAGCACCCTGGAAGCCATGTGCCGGGTGCTCGGCTGCCAGCCCGGTGACCTGCTCGAGTGGGTCGAGGAATGAGCCATCAGGGCCGCGCCACGTGCCGCGCACTGAGTACGCCGCCATCATGATCGTCGCCATTGCCATCGGCGTCGCCGGCATCGTGCTCGGGGAGGCGGATGACTCGCTAGGCCTCCGGCTGTTGGGCGTCCTGCTCGTTGCCGGCGTGGCTGCGTTCGGAGTGAGGACCGCCGACGCAGCAGGTAGCAAACACAGCCGCCGGCGCTCCACCGACCCCGCGGTACGCCGCCGTACAGGTGCCCGGTCCCATCGACTGGTCCGCCGTCAACCGTGCGGCACGGTCCTGCAGCCGTCTAGCCGTGGCAGTCACGACTGTTCGAGCAACCGGGTCCAGCGCGTGGTCTCACGTGATCACTAGCTGCGCCAGCCCGTGTTTCATAAGTGCCTGGGTAGCGATTCGTTGATGGCGGCGATGTGGATGGTGGCGAGGTAGCGCGAACGGCGAGTTTCTCGTATCGGCTGGCGCGAAGTCTTGGTGCGACGCGTGCGGCTGTGCGGTCTGGCTTGCGGATTTGCTCGGCTTCGCGCGGGTGCCGAGCGTGCGGTGGTTGGTCTTGGTCTGCGGGTTGCACGCTTTGCGTGGGTGTCATGCGTGCGGTTTGAGTTGGTCTGGGTCGCGGGCACTGCTCGGCTTCTCCTGGACCGCGCATGCGGTGCTGGCCTTGGTTCGCGGGTTGTGCGGTGTTCGCGTGGGCGCTGCGCCTGCGATTGTCCGCGGTCGAGGCGGTGTGCGGCTCGCCGGAGCGAAGCGGGGTTTGTGACGACCGGCTGGCAAGGAGGCGCCCGGCGCCGACTGGTGCCCGCGGGAGTTGCGGCGCGTGACCACAACGAGCAAAGGAACGGCTCAGCGTGCCCGGGATCGAGCCGGTTGACGGCACCGTGGAGTTCGTGGGCTCGCCGAGCTTCGTGGGCATGCGTACCGACGACGCGATGTACATGCTGATCCACGGCTACAACGACATGGTTTTCGCGAGCGCACTACTTCGACGACCGCGACCCGTCGACCGAGACCGAGGCGTGGCAGAACTGGCTCGGCGGCCTCGCAGCCTGATCAACGCACACCGGCCGGTCGGGACTCGATGCTGATCCGGGGCCCGATCGACCGGTGCGGTTTCGGCACCGCGTACGAGCAGATCGCCGTGACCCAGTGAGATGGAACTACACTAGACTCGAACAGGATTTCGAGTTAAGATAACTCCATGTCCGCGCCCGGGGTTGAGCGTCCGGCATCTGCACAACCGTGTGGGTGCCGTTGTGACTGTGGATCTCGTGGGGCAGTGGACGTGCCGGACGAGTTGTGGGAGGAGCTCATCTCGCCGTCGCTGGAGGAGCAGGGGTTGGAGGCGGCGGTCGAGGATGCGTTGCTGTACGGCGACGCGGATGAGCGTGATGCGGAATTCCGGGACTGGGACCTGGACCTGTTGCTGGCGGGGTCGGTGTGGCTGCGCGACGAGGCGGAGTTGTCGTTGTTGCTGGCGGATCCGCCGACGTGGATGACCGCGCCGACGGGAGCGGGGTTGGCGGCCGCTCTGGACGGGGTGCGATTGGGGTCTGCGGCGCCGGTGGTGTTGGTCGAGGCGATGAAGGCTGGTGCGCGGATGCGGTCATGGTGTGACGCGTTCGTGGCGGCTGCGATGGCGGCGTTCTGGCGCCGCCGGCAGGCCGAGGCGGCCACGATGGTGGCGGAGCGGGATGACCGGTATGAGAGTCCGGTGGATGGTTCACCGGATGCGATGTGGGGTGCTGCGGAGGAGATCGCGGCCGCGTTGCGGTTGTCGCCGCGGACGGTGCAGAGCTACATCGATGACGCGGTCCGGCTGACCCGCGACCTTCCCGACACGTTCCGGGCGGTGCGCTCGGGGGAGATCTCTATGAGCCAGGCCCGGGTGATCCTGGACGCCACCGAGGACCTCCTGGTCGAGGGTCAGCAGCGGGTGGCGGAGCGGGTGCTGCAGAAGGCGCCGGAGCAGACACAGGCGCAGTTGCGGGCGGCGTGTCGTCGCGCGGTCGCCAGCGTGGACTCTGACGCCGCGGACAAGCGGCATGCGCGGGCGGTGCGGGCGCGGACGGTGCGCAAGCAGGCGTTGCCGGATGGGATGGCTGGACTGTGGTTCACCCATACCGCGGACGTGGTCGAGTCGGTGTGGGTCGCGGTGAACGGCCTCGCCGACGCCGCGAAGGTCCCGGCTCAGGCTGGCGGCGACGGCAGGTCTGTCGACGAGCGGCGCGCGGATGCGATGGCCGCGGTGTTCCGCGCGATCTTGGACAACGGTGTGGATCTGACGGGGCGGGCGTTGCCGGCCCAGCACCGGCGGCGGCCGCACATCGAGGTGCTGGTGCCGGCCACCACGCTGCTCGGGGTGCGAGACGATCCGGCCGAGCTGGTCGGGTACGGACCGATCCCGCCGAGCATGGCCCGCCGGATCGCGGCCGGGGGCACCTGGCGTCGCCTCCTCACTGACCCGGCCACCGGCGTCGTCCTGGAGGCGTCGACCACCCGGCACGATCCACCGGCGCAGGTGAGTGAGACCGTGCTCGCCCGGGATCAGAGGTGCCGCTGGCGGGGTTGCCGGATGCCCGCACGGCGGTGTGACCGCGACCATGGCGTGAAGTACAAGCGCACCGGCCGGACCCGGCTTGGCGATCTGTGTTGCCTGTGCGAGTTCCACCACCGGATCAAGGACAACGAGGCCAGCGGCTGGCACATGGTGCAGCTGTCCGGCGGCGTGATCGAGTGGACCAGCCCCACCGGCCACACCTACCGCACCGACCCGCCCGCCGTCGGACCCATCGCCGACCATCCACCGAGGGGCAGACCGACCGTCGAGAGGACCGGTGACCTCAGCGCTGAAGGTCGACCGACCGCGGGTGCGCACGACGACGACTGCCCACCGTTCTGAGCAGCGCGGCGCCGAAGCAAGCAAGACCGGCCCCGCGGGCATAGGCGGTGCGCCCTGGTCGCTAACCTTGGGTGTGAACGGGCCGGTCGGGCGACCGCGTCGTACGTCGGGCAACTGGCGTACGCCGAGGAAAGTCCGGACTCCACAGGGCAGCGTGGTGGGTAACGCCCACCCGGGGTGACCCGCGGGACAGTGCCACAGAGAACAGACCGCCAGCGGCTCCGGTCAGCAATGACCGGAGTGCGGGTAAGGGTGAAACGGTGGTGTAAGAGACCACCAGCTCCGCAGGTGACTGCGGAGGCTCGGTAAACCCCACGTGGAGCAAGGCCAAGAGGGTCGCGGGAGACCGCGACCTGCGCGAGCGTTCGAGGGCTGCCCGCCCGAGCTCGCGGGTAGGCCGCTGCAGACGGCTGGCAACAGTCGCCGTAGATGGATGGTCGCCGGTCGCACTGTCGAGACGCAGCGTGACCACAGAATCCGGCTTACAGACCGGCCCGTTCCTCTAGCATCGCCCACATGCCTGGCTACCGGTCCCCGTGGATCGGTCAACATCCGGTTCTTCGACGCGGTTCGGGAGACCGCGGACCACGTAGGGTCTGCGCATGGCGACGACTGACGAGGCAGCGACGAAGGACGACGAGGGCAAGAACGGGAGCGCGCCGACCGACACCTCGGCGGCGGATCCCGGTCCGGTCGACGACCTGGTCAGCACCAGCCACGCCCTGACGGTCGGGCGCCGCAAGCTGAAGTACACCGCCACCACCGGGCGGATCGTGCTGCGCAAGGAGGTGCTCACCGACGGCACCTTCGACGGGCACAAACCGAAGGCGGAGGTGTTCGTCACCGCGTACACGCTCGAGGGCGCCGACCCGACCAAGCGGCCGGTCACGTTCGCGTTCAACGGCGGTCCCGGGTCGTCGAGCGTTTGGCTGCACCTCGGGCTGCTGGGTCCGCGAAGGGTGATGTCAGGCGACGCGGGCGACCTGGCACCGCCGCCGTACGGGCTCACCGACAACCGGGAGACGCTGCTGGCCGACAGCGACCTGGTGTTCATCGACCCGGTCTCGACCGGGTACTCGCGCACCGTCACCGGCGAGAAGCCCGGCGACTACCACGGCTTCACCGACGACATCGAGTCTGTCGGCGAGGTGATCCGGCTGTGGACGTCACGGAACGGCCGATGGATGTCGCCGAAGTTCCTGGCCGGCGAGTCGTACGGCACCACGCGCGCGGCCGGTCTCGCGGCGCACCTGCAGCACCGGTTCGGGATGTACCTGAACGGCGTCATCATGATCTCCAGCGTGCTCGAGTTCGCCACCTTGGACTTCACCACCGGCAACGATCTGCCGTACGTGTTGTTCCTCCCGTCGTACGCCGCGATCGCGCACCACCACGGTCTGCATGGCGACCGGTCGCTGCACGCCGTGCTCGACGAGGCGGAGGAGTTCGCGTCCCGCGACTACCCGTGGGCGCTTGCTCAGGGCAACCGTCTGACTGCGGAGCAGCGGGCGGAGATCGTCGCCCGCGCCGCGGCGCTGACCGGGCTCAGCGAGGACTACGTCGACCGCGCGGACCTGCGGATCGAGCACGTCCGGTTCTTCACCGAGCTGCTACGTGACCGGCGCCAGGTGGTCGGCCGGCTGGACGGACGGTTCACCGGCTGGGACCCGGACGCGGTGCGGGAGAAGTTCGCCGGCGACCCGTCGATGGCCGCGATCATGGGCCCGTACACCGCCGCGCTGAACCACTACGTGCGTGACGAGCTCGAGTACACCAACGACATGCCGTACGAGATCCTGAGCACCAACGTGAACGAGGCATGGTCGTTCAAGGAGTTCGAGAACAAGCACGTCACCGTCGCGGACCGGCTCGCGGACGCGATGCGCGCCAACCCGCATCTCAAGGTGCACGTCGCCTGCGGCTACACCGACGGCGCGACGCCGTACTTCGGTGCCGAGCACTCGATCGCGCACCTCGCCATCCCCGAGGAGCTGCGCGGCAACGTCGAGACCGCCTACTACGAGGCCGGGCACATGATGTACGTGCACGAGCCGAGCCGGCTGCGGCAGTCCAAGGACCTCGCCGACTTCGTCCGGCGCGCGTCCAACCGCTAGGGCAGCGTGAGCACCTCGGCGCCGGTGTCGGTGACGACCAGCGTGTGCTCGAACTGCGCGCTACGCGAACCGTCCTTGGTGACCGCGGTCCAGCCGTCCGGCCACAGGTCGTAGTCCCACGTGCCCAAGGTCAGCATCGGCTCGATCGTGAACGTCATACCGGTTTCGATAACGGTGTCGAACCGCTCGTCGTCGTAGTGCGGGATGATCAGCCCGGAGTGGAACGACGTCGAGATGCCGTGACCGGTGAAGTCGCGCACCACGCCGTACCCGAACCGCTTTGCGTACGCCTCGATCACCCGGCCGATGATGCTTACTTGACGGCCCGGCTTGACCGCCCTGATCCCGCGGTTCAGCGCCTCCCGGGTCCGTTCCACCAGCAACCGGCTCTGCTCGTCGACGTCACCGACCAAGAATGTCGCGTTGGTGTCACCGTGCACACCGTCGAGGTACGCGGTGATGTCGATGTTGACGATGTCGCCGTCGTTCAGCCGGCGGTCGTCCGGGATGCCATGGCAGATCACCTCGTTCACCGAGGTGCACAGCGACTTCGGGTAACCGCGGTAGCCGAGCGTCGACGGGTACGCGCCTTGGCTGACCAGGAAGTCGTGCCCGACGGCGTCCAGCTCGTCGGTGGTCACGCCCGGCGCGATCGCGTCACCCACCGCGGCCAGCGCCTGCGCGGCCAGCTTGCCGGCGACGCGCATCCGCTCCAGCGCGTCGGGCTCGGTGACGAACGAGCCCTCGTACGGGGACGGCGCCGGGTTGTCCACGTACTCGGGGCGTGGGATGGATCTCGGGACGTCGCGGCGGGGCGAGATCGTGCCTGGTGTGAGAAGCGACATGATGCGGACAGTGTAATGAGGGGTACGGGACCACACACGACGACCGCGGACGACGACCCGGACGACCTGGGCCGCTGGTCCGGCGGCGAAACCTTGGAGGTGGCGACCGCCATGTCAGACGATCACAGCAACGAGTGGTACTTCTGCCTGAAGCACCACACTGTGGAGCCGTACCAGGGCTGCGCGTCCGCGGACCGGCTCGGGCCGTACGGGTCACCCGAGGAGGCGTCGCGCGCACTGGAGAAGGTCGAGGAGCGCAACGAGGAGTGGGACAACGACCCGAGGTGGAACGACGACTGACCGTGCTGCGGACCGCCGGACAGGCACGAGGGGCACTACCTGGACGGTAGTGCCCCTCATTGCGTCGTGGACCGTCGACGCACCTCCGGTCAGGCCTTCTTGGCCGTTGCCGTCCGTGCGGTGGTCTTCCGCGCCGTTGTCTTTCGCGCCGTGGTCTTCTTGGCCGCGGTCGTCTTGGCGGGCGCCTTCTTCGCGACCGTCTTCCGCGCCGGTGCCTTCTTGGCGACCGTCTTCTTCGCGGTGGTCTTCTTGGCTGGCGCCTTCTTCGCCGTCGTCTTCTTGGCCGTGGTCTTCTTGGCGGTCACCGTCTTCCGTGCCGGTGCCTTCTTCGCCGTGGTCTTCTTCGCGGCCGTCTTCTTCGCGGTGGTCTTCTTCGCCACGGTCTTCTTGGCTGGCGCCTTCTTGGCCGTCGTCTTCTTTGCCGTGGTCTTCTTCGCCGGCGCCTTCTTCGCCGTAGCCCTGGCGGCAGTGGTCCTGGCCGCACTCACCTTCTTGGTGACCGTCTTCTTGGCGGCGGTGACCTTGCGAGCTGTGGTCTTCTTCGCCGGCGCGGCCTTCTTCGTGGCTGTCTTCTTGGCAGCGCTCTTGGTCGCGACCTTCTTCGCTGGCACTCTGCCTCCTTGTTGCGGCTGAGAAAGGAGAAACCCACCGTGGATTTCCCGTGTCAACGATGATGGCAACTGTTGCGCCGCACGTAAAGCACCACAAACACACTGTTCACGACGGCGTTCCGTACCGTCCTTGTCGTGAAGTGCCGAAAGCCCTTGTTTTCAAGGGATATCAGCACAATATGAGTGCGTTCCAGGTCAGTCTTTCGTATCGCCGCCGACACGCTCTATGAAGCTCCGAAGTCGTGCTCGCCACCCACTTCGGGTCAGATCGTCATCGGCGACCGCGAGGCTGACGAGGTGTTGAGCCATCTCGAAACCGGCCACCGGATCGTCCCGATCGATGTCTGAGGCACCTATCTGGGCCGCGTCCGCGGGTGTGTCCGAGGTAGTTGCTTCGCGCCCCGTTCCGGGATCCGCGGATCGGTCGCCGAGCAGGTCGAGAGTGGTCCAGCCGGTACCGAACGCGGCCGGCACCAGCAGCGCTGGCACCAGCGACTCGTGGCTGAGCGATGCGAGGTCCGTGTCACCGTTGTCGATGCTGAACACAGTCGCGCCGCGTCGGCGTACGTCGTGCACCCTTTCCAGCAAGGCGGTTGCGGGCTGGTGCTCACTCACCACAAGCAGTGACTCGCCTCGGCCGACGTCACGCAACCGGTCCAGCCCGATGCTGAGATGCGGGGGCGCGCCGGCGGCCGGCGCCCAGCGCACCAGAGATGGCTTCATCCAGGCGATGTCGGCCCGGGTGACCTCGTCGTCGATGTGTGCGGTCAGGTGCCACGGTTCGTCGTCCTCCGGGCCGAACAGCATCAGCCCGCTCGACCGGGTGGTGAACCGCCGCATCGAGTGCGCGAACTGGCTGGTCCGGCTCGCCAGCTCGGTACCGCCGAGCAGGTCTCGCAACAACGATGCCTTGGTCAGGTCCACGACCCAACGCTGTCACATCGCGGGGGCTCGTGCAGCCCGTGCGACGATGCTCACGTGACGACCGACGACCAGGGCACCGTGCACCGGCTGCCGTCGCCGGTCGGCCGGGTAGTCAGCATCGTGCCGTCGCTGACCGAGTCGATCGCAGAGACCGACCGCGCACTGCTCGTCGGCGCGACGGACTGGTGCACGCATCCGCGCGATCTCGAGGTGACGCGGGTCCGTGGCACGAAGAACCCCGACATCGGCACGATCGTTGCCTTGAACCCCGATCTGGTGGTCGCGAACGCCGAGGAGAACCGGGAGCCCGACCTGGAGGCGTTGCGGTCGGCCGGTATCCCGGTCTGGGTGACGGCACCGACCTCGGTCCGCGAGTCGCTCGACTCGCTGACTCGGTTGCTCACGGCGGTGACCAGCGTCGTACCGGACTGGCTGACGGCCGCGTGGGTGGTGTGGGAGGAGCCGTACGACGGACCGCGGCGAACCGCACTGGTACCGATCTGGCGGCGGCCATGGATGGCGCTCGGCCGGGACACGTTCGCCGGCGACCTGCTGGCGCGGCTCGGCATCGACAACGTGCTCGCGGACGATGCCGAGCGGTACCCGCGGATCGACCTCGGCGGGCTGCCGCCGTACGACGTCGTGGTGCTGCCGGACGAGCCCTACGCGTTCGCAGCCGACGACGGGCCGGAGGCGTTCCCGGGCGTACCGGCATACTGCGTCTCCGGGCGTCACCTGACCTGGTACGGACCGTCACTGGTCGAGGCCCGCGAGGTGCTCACCCGACAGCTCGGCCACCGATCAAGTGGTTAGAGCAGGCTGCCGATCCTCCCGTTGCGTCCGAAGAACCCCGTGGCTGTAGCGCGAGGTTCTTCGGACGCAACCAGGGGTGGTCAGAATGTGTGCTCGTCGGCCGGGAACGCGCCGGACGCGACGTCGGCCGCGTACGCGGTGGCGGCGTCGCTCAGGACGGACCGTAGGTCCGCATACCTTTTGACGAACCTCGGCATTGGTCCGGACCGCAGGCCTGCCATGTCCTGCCAGACCAGGACCTGCGCGTCGCAGTCCCGCCCGGCACCGATCCCGATCGTCGGGACCGGGATGCGCTTGGTGATCTCGGCCGCGACATCACCCGGCACCATCTCGAGCACGACGGCGAACGCGCCCGCGTCGGCGAGCGCCACCGCGTCCTCGATCAGCCCGGCGGCACTGTCGCCGCGGCCCTGGACCCGGTACCCGCCGAGCCCGTGCTCGCTCTGCGGCGTGAAGCCGACGTGGCCCATCACCGGGATGCCGGCCTGGACGATCTTCTCCACCTGCGGCACGACCGTCCGGCCGCCCTCCAGCTTGACCGCGTGCACGCCGGCTTCCTTCATGAACCGCACCGCCGAGTGGAAGGCCTGCTCCGCCGAGCCCTGGTACGACCCGAACGGCAGGTCGGCCACCACCAGCGTGTGCCGGACCGCCTTCACCACGCCGCCCGCCAGCGCCAGCAGTTCGTCGACGCTGATCCTCAGCGTCGACTCGTAGCCGTACACGTTGTTCGCGGCCGAGTCGCCGACCAGCAGCACCTGGATCCCGGCCTGGTCGAAGATCTCCGCGGCGTACTGGTCGTACGCCGTGAGCATCGCCCACTTCTCGCCGCGCTCCTTCATCTCGCGCAGATGATGGATCCGGATCCGCTTCGGCTTCTTCGGCGCGGGCGCCTCCGAGGCGGACGGTGGCGTCGCCGAGGGTCGCGGGGCAGCGTGCTCCGGCTGGTGTGCCGCCGCGGCGGTCGGCGACGGTGTCGGGACCGCCGTGGCGGCCTGGTCGATCGGATCGGCGGCTGCCGGTGCGGCGTGTGCTGCCTCGTGCTCCGCCGCGTTCTCGACCTCGGCCTCCGGCTGCGCATCGGCCGTGGTTGCCGGTTGCGTCTCGGGAGCCGGTGCTGTGTCGTGCTCCGCGACCGCAGGACTCGACAGGTTGGCCGCCGCTGCCGACAGATCGGCCGTGTCGGGCTGGTCTTCGGTCCGAGGGGGGGCACCCGACGCGTCGGGTGTGACCGGTTCGGCGGTCGCCGAGTGGTGCACCGCGGGCGGGCGCTGGTCCCGCTGTGGAGGCTGCTGCTGTAGCGGCGGTTGCGGGGCGCGCGACTGCCAGATGTTCTCGGTCTCCGGCTGGGGACGCGACCAGGAGTTGGCCTGGTCCTCGGCCGGCGGCGGTGGTGTTTGCTGTACCTGGGGTGCCGGACCGTTGCGCAGCGGTGGCTGCACCGGGTATCCGGGCGTCACCGGTGGTTGGTCCGCGTCCGGCTGGTACCAGATCGGACGCGGTGGTGCCTGGTCCGGTCCGGCGGGGCCAGCGGTCGGCTGGGATCCTGGATCGCCGTAGCCGCCGTACTCCGGGCCCGCGGGTCGGTAGTCGGTGTCGTCCTGTCGTTGGGTTGTCCTGTGATTCGGTCCGGTCCCGTACGGCGAAGGCATCTCCTCGTCACCCTCGCCGCCGTTGGTACCGGCCGACATGAAGTTGTCAACCATGTCTTCATCGTCCCATTCATCACCAGGCGGAGCGACCCCGCCGGATTGTGACCCATCGCTCACGGGAGCGGGTGCGGGCGGTTGTTCGCGCGGCGGCGGCAGGGCCGGCGCAGCGGGGAGGGTGTGCGCCGGCCGCTGTCCGGAGGGAGGCGCCGGGGTTTCAGGCGCCGGGGTTTCAGGCGCCGGGGTTTCAGGCGCCGGGGTGGTGGTCGCCGGGCTGGTGGTCAGCCGGCGTGCCGAAACCGGGTGGTCGCTGCTGGTCGCGGGAGCGGTCGCAGAACTCGCCGGAGGTGTGGAGGCACCAGTCGGCGGAACGGGGTTGGGCGACGCACGGCGGTGGCGCCAGGCAGCTGTCAGTGCTCAGTCGCCTTCCTGGCATCCTCGCGCCACACGTTGGTGATCGGCACGCGCCGGTCTCGGCCGAACGCCTTCAGCGTGATCTTCGGACCCGGTGGGTACTGCCGCCGCTTGTACTCGGCGTGGTCGACGAGCTGGATCACCTTGCTGACCAGGTCGGGCTCGAACCCGGCCGCGACCAGCTCGGCCGAGCCGCGGTCCTGCTCGACGTAGTCGTCGAGCATGTCGTCCAGCAGGTCGTACGGCGGCAGCGAGTCGGTGTCCACCTGGTCCGGGCGAAGCTCGGCCGACGGCGGCTTGCTGATCGCGTTCTCCGGGATCGGCGGTTGCTGGCCGCGCGCCTCGGCGTCGGCGTTGCGCCACTTCGCCAGCCGCCAGACGAGCGTCTTCGGTACGTCCTTCAGCGGCGCGTAGCCGCCGACCGCGTCGCCATAGATCGTGGTGTAGCCGACCGACACCTCGGACTTGTTGCCGCAGGCAAGGACCAGGTGGCCGTCGGAGTTGGACAGGCCCATCCAGATCACCGCCCGGATCCTGGCCTGCAGGTTCTCCTCCGCGACACCGGTCAGGCCGAGCGTGTCGAGGAACGGCTGCACCATCGGCTGGATCGGGATCACCCGGTAGTTGAGCCCGGTCCGGGCCGCGAGCTCGGCGGCATCGTCCTTGGAGTGCTCGGTGGAGTACAGGCTCGGGTTCGAGATCCCGTGCACGTGCTCGGCCCCGATCGCGTCGCACGCGATGGTCGCGGTGAGACAGGAGTCGATACCGCCGGACAGCCCGAGCAGCACGCTCTTGAAGCCGTTCTTGCCGACGTAGTCGCGCAGCCCGGTCACGATCGCCGCGTAGATCTCTGCCTCGTCGATCAGCCGCGGCGCGTGCCCGTGCGGCAGCGGCTCGTACGGCGGCAGCGGGTCCGGGTGGATCACGACGTGCTCGATCGCCATCCCGGCACCCTCGGCCGGCGGCGGCTCCGAGGCGGCCGGCAGGTCCAGGTCGACCACCATGCCGCCGGCGTCGAACTGCGGCGCCCGGGCGACGATCTCGCCGGCCGCGTCGGCGACCAGCGAGTCGCCGTCGAAGACCAGCTCGTCCTGGCCGCCGACCAGGTTCACGTAGGCCAGCGCACACCCGGCCTCGCGGGCGCGGCGTCGTACCAGGTCTCCGCGCTGGTCGTCCTTGTTCGCCTCGTACGGCGAGCTGTTGATCACCAGCAGCAGGCCGGCGCCGGCCTCGCGGGTGGCGGCCACCGGGCCGCCGTCCTGCCAGAGGTCCTCGCAGATCGTGATGGCCACGTCGACGCCGTGCACCCGGACCACCAGCAGGGTGTCACCGGGGACGAAGTGCCGGAACTCGTCGAACACGCCGTAGTTCGGCAGGTGGTGCTTGGCGTACCGGCCGACCACTTGGCCGCGGTGCAGCACGGCGGCGGCGTTGGTCGGGGAGCCCTTCGGCCGGCCCAGGCGATCGACACCCATCGCCGCGCCGAAGGCCCGGTCCAGGTATCCGCAGACCACCACCGCCTCGCCCAGGCCCTCGTCCGCGAGCCGGGCGGCCAGCTTGGTGATCGCGGCCTGCGAGGCGTCCACGAAGGAGCGCCGTAGCGCGAGGTCCTCGACCGGGTACCCGGTCAGCGCCATCTCCGGAAATGCGACCACATGCGCGCCGCGCTCGGCGGCGTGGCGGGTCCAGGAGACGACCTTGTCGGCGTTGCCGTCGATGTCTCCCACCGTCACGTTCAGCTGGGCGAGAGCGAGCCGTATCTGAGCCACGAGCGCAGCCTACTTCTCCGGAGGGCTGCCCGAGACCCGTCGGCAGCGTCATGCCCAAGGGCACCAATCACGATGCGGGAGAGCTCTGGTGTGTAATGACCGTCGTGGCAACGGGTGAGCAGGTCCAGCGGCTGGGCCGGGCCGGGCGGATCGTCCGGCTGCTGGTCGCGGTCGCCGGCATCGTGCTGCTGGTGCACGGCTCGGCTCGCGGTACCGACGACCTGTGGCCGTTCGGGCCGATGTCGCAGTACGCGATGACCGTCCCGCACGACACCACCATCGACTACACCCGGATCTCCGCCGAGACCGATGCCGGTACGACGGTCGACGTACCGCTGAACATCGAGGGCGCCGGCGTGGCTCGGGCCGAGATCGAGGCCCGGATCCCGCAGATCGTCGCGGACCCGTCCCTGCTCCAGGCGGTGGCCGACGGCTGGGCCCGCAAGCACCCGGACGAGCCGAGGTACATCCGGCTGGAGCTGGTCCGCGACACCACCACGCTCGTCGACGGCCGGGTCGCCGGCCCGCCGGTGCCGACCGTCCTGGCGACCTGGCAGGTGCGGAGATGAGTACGACGCTGCGCCGGATCGCCGGGTGGTTCACCCCTCCGGTAGCGGTGGCGCGGGTTGCGTGGCTGCGGACGGTGCTGTACCTGTTCGTGATCCTGGACATGCACGCGTTCGTCCGGGACACCCGGCTGAAGGGCGAGTCGCCCGGCCTCTACCAGCCGCTGTTCCTCGCCCGGCTGTTCGAGCTGCCCCGGCCGAGCGTCGCGATCACCAACACCTTGTATGTCGTGCTGATCGTGGCGTGCCTGGTCGGCGCCACGAACCGGTTCCCGCGGCTGGCCGGGTGGATCATCGCACCCGCGTTCACCTGGTGGGTGCTGATCGGGATGAGTGACGGCAAGGTCGACCACGACCACCTCGCGCTGGTGGTGGCGCTCTGGGTGCTGCCCACTGTCGGCCGGGCCCGGTACGGCGACCGGGTGCGCAGCGAGGCGGCCGGCTGGGCGGTCAAGTGCATCCAGATCGCGGTGGTCGCGACGTACGCACTGTCTGCGCTGGCCAAGATCCGGCAGGCCGACTGGTCGCTGGCCTGGCCGGGCAGCGCGGTGCTGACCTGGGCGATCGTGCGCCGCCCGCACCCGGCCGGGGAGTGGCTGCTGAACCATCCGTGGATGCTGGTGGCGATGCAGTGGGTCGGTTTCGTCGGCGAGCTGCTGTCGCCGGTGGTGCTGTGGCTGAAGGGCCGCTGGCTGCTGCTCGCCGCGCTGTTCTTCCTCGGCTTCCACGTCGCGAACACCGCGATCCTGCTGATCCATTTCCTGCCGACTGCCGTGTGCTGGCTGGCGTTCGCACCGCTGGAGCGGATCCGGATCCGCTCCCGGCAGACGGCGGCTGCGGTCGTACCGGCCTCCTGACCGGTTGGCTGGCGGCATGACGCCAGCGTTGGTCGACCGGAGGAGTTCAGCGCCGCAGTCCTGCCGTTCCTGCTCGAGTGACGGTCAGGCGGCGTCGTCCGGCTTGCTGCTCGGGTGGTGCGGACGGTCCGGGCGGATCGCGCAGGCAGGCGTGCCGCCCGGCATCCGCTCCCGGTTGTTCGCGACCATCCGGTAGACGCCGGCCGCGATCCAGCGCACCGGCGGAACGGTGAGCAGCAGGCCGACATGCCGCCACGCTCCGCCGGAGTGGATCAGCCACTGCGCGAACGCCTGCGCGCCGCCGTACAGCTTGCCGGTGTAGTCGACCCAGATCACCTCGTGCTGCGCGCGGTGCGCGTCGGTCCCGTACAGCGCCAGATCGAGGTACTGCCACGGCTCGACCGCGGCGTCGGACTTCAGCCGGCGCTGCAGCCACTGCGCGCTCGAGGTGCAGAACGCGCAGTCGCCGTCGAAGATCATGATCGGCCGGACGGCCCGACCACCGGGCATGCTGGTCACGTTCACACCGTAGCGGGGAGCCCTGCCCAGGTGTCGTCCACCCTGACCTCGAGAGAGCGTGGTCTTCTGTGACCAGATTCGCGATCAGACCCGCCGCGCCGGCGGACCTGGAGTGGTTGCCGGCGATCGAGGCGGCCGCCGACGAGCTGTTCGCCCAGGCCGGCATCGGCCCTTTGCCATCGGGTACCAGCGACCCGGCCGACTACGCGGAAGCGCTGCAGGTACTGGTCGCGGGCACGCCGGTGTACGGGTTCGCCACCATCGAGGAGGTCGATGGCGAGGCGCACCTGGAACAGCTCTCGGTGCACCCCGAGCACGCCCGGTCCGGCGTCGGCACCGCGCTGCTCGAGGCGGTCTGCGCGTGGGCCACGGATCAGGGGTACGACGTGGTGACGCTGAGCACGTTCGCGGAGGTGCCGTGGAACGGCCCGTTCTACGCCACGCGTGGCTTCGAGGCCGTCGACGATCCCGGTCCGGAGCTTCGGGCGCTGCGCGCGAACGAGGGTCGGCTCGGGCTCGACGCGCTCGGTCCGCGCGTGGTGATGCGGCGGCGTCTGGGCGGCGACGTAATGTCGGGGTAACACGGGCCGGGCACACTGGCCGCGTCAGCGGGTCGCCGCATGCTGCCCGGATCACCTAGGAGGTGCGCCGCGATGGACAAGCAGCAGGAGTTCGTGCTGCGGGCGCTGGAGGAGCGCGACGTACGGTTCGTGCGGCTGTGGTTCACCGACGTGCTCGGGTTCCTGAAGTCCGTCGCGGTCGCGCCCGCCGAGCTGGAGGGCGCGTTCGCCGAGGGGATCGGGTTCGACGGCTCCGCGATCGAGGGGTTCGCCCGGGTGTACGAGGCGGACATGCTCGCCAAGCCCGACCCGTCGACGTTCCAGATCCTGCCGTGGCGCGGCGAGACCCACGGCACGGCGCGGATGTTCTGCGACATCCTGATGCCGGACGGCTCCCCGTCGTACGCCGACCCCCGGTACGTGCTCAAGCGCACCCTGGCAAAGGCCGCCGACCTCGGGTTCACGTTCTACACCCACCCCGAGGTCGAGTTCTTCCTGTTCAAGCAGCCACAGTCGCCCGATGCCGAGCCGGTGCCGGTGGACTCGTCCGGATACTTCGACCACACCCCGCAGGGCGTCGGGAACGACTTCCGCCGCGAGGCGATCACGATGCTCGAGGCGATGGGCATCTCGGTCGAGTTCAGCCACCACGAGGGCGGGCCGGGCCAGCAGGAGATCGACCTGCGGTACGCCGACGCGCTGACCACCGCGGACAACGTCATGACGTTCCGGGTGGTGGTCAAAGAGGTCGCGCTCAGCCAGGGCATCTACGCGTCGTTCATGCCCAAGCCGCTGTCCGACCACCCCGGCTCCGGGATGCACACGCACGTGTCGCTGTTCGAGGGCGACCGGAACGCGTTCTTCGAGGCCGGCGCGCAGTACCAGCTGTCCAAGACCGGCCGGGCCTTCATCGGCGGGGTACTGCGGCACGCGGCCGAGATCACCGCGGTGACGAACCAGTGGGTGAACTCGTACAAGCGGCTCGCGGCCGGCGGCGAGGCGCCGTCGTACGTCTGCTGGGGGCACAACAACCGGTCCGCGCTGGTCCGGGTGCCGATGTACAAGCCGCACAAGTCGCAGTCCAGCCGGATCGAGTTCCGCTCGCTGGACTCGGCGGCGAACCCGTACCTGGCCTTCGCGCTGCTGCTCGCGGCCGGGCTGAAGGGGATCGAGGACGGCTACGACCTGCCGCGCGAGGCCGAGGACGACGTCTGGTCGCTGACCGACCGGGAGCGCCGTGCGCTCGGGATCAAGCCGCTGCCAAGCAGCCTGGCGGAGGCGATCCACGCGATGGAGGAGTCCGAGCTGGTCGCCGAGACACTCGGCGAGCACGTCTTCGACTTCTTCCTGCGGAACAAGCGCACCGAGTGGGCCGACTACCGCAAGCAGGTCACCCCGTTCGAGCGGCAGAAGCTGCTTCCGGTGCTGTGACCGGCGAGCAACGGGAAGCGCTGCCGCGAACACCGAGAAGGTTTGCCACTTAGTCACCAGGTCGCCTGCCTCGCAACTTCCCGTAGGGACACGCCGTCGCCGAGCCGTGGTGCCGGCGTGTCCCTCTGGGAAGTCGGATCACGTCGGCGCAGGGCGGACTCGATAGCCTTGCGGGCGTGAGCCAGGGTCAGCCGCCGTCGCCGTTTCCGGGGGAGCGGAGCGGGTCGGACGAGGTCAGGCTGGTGCGGCTCGGGTTCACCGACGCGAGCCGGTCGGCGGCCCGGCTGGAGCGGCTGGACAGGCTGTCCCGGCACACTCCGCTCGTGACCGACGACCTGGTCGCGTCGCTGTCCGTGACCGCGGACCCGGACCTTGCGCTGGCCGGCCTGGTCGGGATGGTCGAGGCCTTGGAACGCGGCGAACACGACCTGGACGCGTTCGCCCGAACCCTCGAGGTCGACCCGGACTTCCGGCATCGGCTCACCGTCGTACTGGGGGCGAGTGAGGCGTTCGGCCGACACCTCGCTCACCATCCACGGCACTGGTACGACCTGGCCGACCCGGCGCTGGCGGCGGCGCGGCCGAGCGCGGACGACGTCGCGGCCCGGCTGGCCACCGCGGTCGAGGCCGAGCATCCGGTGGACGCGCTCCGGGTCGAGTACCGCCGGCTGCTGCTACGGCTCGCGGCGCGCGACCTGGCCGAGGGGCTGCTGGTGGACGAGGTCGCGGCAGTGCTCGCGGAGCTGGCGGCGGGTGCGTTGCAGGCCGCGCTCGATATCGCCCGCCGTGAGCTGCCGGACTCCGCGCCGCAGTGCCGGCTCGCCGTGATCGCGATGGGCAAGTGCGGTGGCCGGGAGCTGAACTACGTCAGCGATGTCGACGTCTTGTTCGTGGCCGAGCCGCTCGAGGGCGAGCCGGAGGAGCCGGCCCTGCGGACCGCGTCCCAGCTGGCCGCCGCGACGATGCGGATCTGCTCCGACCACACCGCTGAGGGCACGCTCTGGCCGGTCGACGCCGCGCTGCGGCCGGAGGGCAAGGCGGGCCCGCTGGTGCGCACCTTGGACAGCCATCTCGCGTACTACCGCCGCTGGGCCAAGACCTGGGAGTTCCAGGCGCTGCTCAAGGCCCGGCCGGTGGCCGGCGACGCCGAGCTGGGCAGCCGGTACGTCGAGGCGATCCGCCCGCTGGTCTGGACCGCGGCGGACCGGGACGGGTTCGTCGACGACGTCCAGGCGATGCGCCGCCGGGTCGTCGACCACATCCCGGCCGCCGAGGCGGACCGGCAGCTCAAGCTCGGGCGCGGCGGGCTGCGCGACGTGGAGTTCGCGGTCCAGCTGCTGCAGCTGGTGCACGGCCGCAGCGACGAGAAGGTGCGCAGCGGCATCACCCTGGTCGCGTTGGAGCATCTGACCCGGCGCGGGTACGTGGGCCGGACCGACGGCGCCACCCTGGCCGACGCGTACCGGTTCCTGCGCTCGATGGAGCACCGGATCCAGCTGTACCGGCTCCGTCGTACCCATCAGGTGCCGGACGATGACGCGGACCTGCGCCGGCTCGGCCGCTCGCTCGGGTTCACCACGGAGCCGGTGGCGGAGCTGACCACGGAGTGGAAGCGGCACGCGCTCGAGGTCCGGCGGCTGCACGAGAAGCTGTTCTACCGGCCGCTGCTCGCCGCGGTCGCGCGGATCCCGGGCGAGGAGGCGCGGCTCACCCCGGACGCCGCGAAGCAGCGGCTCACCGCGCTCGGGTACGCCGATCCCGCCCAGGCGCTGCGCCAGATCGAGGCGCTGTCCAGTGGGGTGAGCCGGCGGGCGGCGCTGCAGCGGGCGCTGCTGCCGGTGATGCTGGGCTGGTTCGCCGAGGCGCCCGACCCGGATGCAGGGCTGCTCGCGTTCCGGCAGATCTCCGACACCCTCGGCGCCACCCCGTGGTACCTGCGCCAGCTGCGCGACGAGACCGCCAGCGCGCAGCGGCTCGCGCACCTGCTCGGCACCGGGCGGTTCGCGGTCGACCTGCTGCGGCGGGCGCCGGAGGCGTGCGCGATGCTCGCCGACGACCGCGAGCTGGCGCCGCGCGGGCTGGACGCGCTGCTGACCGAGATGACCGCGGCCGGCCGCCGGCAGGACGACGCCGATGCGGCCGTGGCCGGCATCCGCGCGGTCCGCCGCCGGGAGCTGTTCCGGGCCGCGGCGGCGGACCTGTCCGGGCTGCTCGACGTCGGGGCGGTGGGGGAGTCGATCAGCGACGTCACGACCGCCACGCTGGCGGCGACCCTGGACGTCGCGACCCGCACGGTCGCCGGCGCCCGCCGGCTGGACGAGCCGCCGACCCGGCTCGCGATCGTCGCGATGGGACGGTTCGGCGGGCACGAGCTGGGCTACGGCAGCGACGCCGACGTGATGTTCGTGCACGACCCGCTGCCGGGCGCGGAGGAGAAACTGGCCACCGACTTCGCCACCCAGGTCGCCGGCGAGGTACGACGGCTGCTCGCGCAGCCGGGCGCGGACCCGGCCCTGGTGGTGGACGCCGACCTGCGTCCGGAGGGCCGTCAGGGTCCGCTCGTCCGCACGCTGGCGTCGTACCGGTCCTACTACCAGCGCTGGTCGGCGGTCTGGGAGGCGCAGGCGCTGCTGCGCGCCGACCCGCTGTGCGGGGACGAGCGGCTGCGGACGGCGTTCGCCGAGCTGATCGACCCGCTGCGGTACCCCGCGAGCGGGCTGCGCGACGACGACGCGGTGGAGATCCGCCGGATCAAGGCCCGGGTGGATGCCGAACGGCTGCCGCGCGGTGCGGACCCGGCGACGCACACCAAGCTCGGTCGCGGCGGCCTGGCCGACATCGAGTGGACCGTGCAGCTGCTGCAGCTGCGCGAGGCGCACCGGGTGCCGGAGCTGCGTACCACCCGGACGCTGGCCGCGCTGCGGGTGGCGGTCGACGCGGAGCTGGTCACCGCCGCGGACGCCGACGCGCTGACGCTCGCCTGGCGGATGGCGACCCGGGTCCGCAACGCGGTGATGCTGGTCCGTGGCCGGCCGGGCAACTCGCTGCCGCGCGAGCCGCGCGAGCTGGCCGCGGTGGCGCAGGTGCTCGGCTACCCGGCGGGGGACGTCGGCCGGTTCGGTGACGACTACCGGCGTACGACGCGCCGAGCCCGGGCCGTGGTGGACCGGCTGTTCTGGGAGTGAGCGCGTCTCGCCTGGTGATACTGAAGTAAGCACACTGATCCGATTGAGTTTGTCGTGTTTGACTGATCGCTCACACATCCCGACTCGACGCACCTCAAGAGGCCGCCACGTGAGCATCCTGACCCGTACGACGCCGCGCGCGTCGATCCGCCGTACCGTCACCGCACTGTCCGCCCTGGCAATGGTCGCCGGGCTGTCCGCCTGCTCGCGCGCGGAGGACGACCCGCAGCCGGCAAGCGCTGTCGCGGACCAGGGTCCCGCAGCCGAGCTCCGGCTCGGCTACTTCCCGAACGTCACGCATGCGGCCGCCCTGGTCGGGCTCGAGAAGGGCCTGTTCACCCAGGAGCTCGGCGCCGGCACCAAGCTCCTGCCGACCAAGTTCAACGCCGGACCTGAGGCGGTCGGCGCACTGCTCGGCGGCTCGCTGGATGCGACTTTCATCGGTTCCGGACCGGCGATCAACGCGTACGCGAAGTCGAACGGTGAAGCGGTCCGGCTGGTTGCCGGTGCCACCACCGGCGGCGCACAGTTCGTCGTCCGCGACGGCATCGGCAAGCCCGAGGACCTGGTCGGCAAGACCGTCGTCACCCCGCAGCTCGGCAACACCCAGGACGTGTCGCTGAAGAAGTGGCTGTCCGAGAAGGGCCTGACCGGCAAGGTGAAGGTCACCAACCTCGAGAACGCGCAGACGCTCGACGCGTTCAAGCAGGGCAAGGTCGACGCCGCCTGGCTGCCGGAGCCATGGTCGTCCCGGCTGGTGCTCGACGCCGGCGCGAAGGTGCTGCTGGACGAGGCCGCCTTGTGGCCGGACGGGAAGTTCCCGACCACGGTGCTGATCGTGCGCACGAAGTTCCTGCGGGAGCACCCGCAGACCGTGCGTGCGCTGCTGAAGGGCCTGGTCGCCGCGACGGACAATGCGAACGCGGACGAGGCGGCGGCGAAGACGGCGGTGAACGCGCAGCTCAAGGCGCTCACCGGCAAGGAGCTCAAGCCGGCCGTGATCGACCGCGCGTTCGGCAACATCACGCTCACCGTCGACCCCGTCGCCGGCACGTTCCCGCAGCTCGCCAAGGACGCGGTCACCGCGGCGGTGGCGAAGGAGCCGGCGGACGTCGCCGGGTTCGCGGACCTCGGCGCGCTGAACGAGGTGCTCGAGCAGGCCGGCAAGCCCGGAGTGGACGCCGCCGGCCTGGACCGGAAGTAGCGCCCGGTGACGGCAACGGTCGCGGTTCGCGAGGTCGCCCGGGTGAGCGCGCCGGCCGTCCGGCTCAGCGCCGTGGGCAAGACCTTCGGCGACGGCGCGTCGGCGGTGACCGCGCTCGAGCAGGTCGACCTCGATGTCGCACCCGGCGAGTTCGTCTGCCTGCTGGGTGCCTCCGGGTGCGGCAAGACCACTCTGCTCAACCTGGTGGCGGGGCTGGACGCGCCGAGCACCGGCCGGATCGAGCTGTCCACCGGCCGGCCTGCCGTGGTGTTCCAGGAGCCGGCATTGATGCCGTGGCTCACCGCTGCCGGCAACGTGGACCTGGCGCTCCGGCTGGCCGGGCTGTCGCGGTCGCTGCGGCGCCGACGGACGGCGGAGCTGCTCGAGCTGGTCCGGCTCGGAGGTGTGGGCGACAAGCGTCCGCACGAGCTGTCCGGCGGTATGCGGCAGCGCGTCGCACTGGCGCGTGCGCTGGCCGGAGCAACCCACGGTACGACCGACGGGCAGGACTCGCTGATCCTGATGGACGAGCCGTTCTCCGCCCTGGACGCGATCACCCGTGACGTCCTGCAGGCGGAGCTGGTCAGGATCTGGCGGGCCACGGGCGCCGCCGTGCTGTTCGTCACCCATGACGTCCGCGAGGCGGTCAGGCTCGGCCAGCGCGTCGTACTGCTGTCCTCGCGCCCGGGTCGGGTCGTGCAGCAGTGGGACGTCGGCGACGTGTCCGGCGTCGACGAGCTGGCCGTCGTGGACCGGATCAACGTCCGGCTGCGGGAGGTGATCAGCAGCCATGCCGCTCACTGAGACCGTCGCGGACGAGACCCGCGACGTCGGCGCAGGTCTCGACGCGCTCGACATCCCACGGCCGGAACGGCGCGGCAGCCGGGTCCGGACCGTGCTGTCCCGGGTGCTGCCGCCGTTGCTGGCGCTGGCTCTCGCGGTCGCGATCTGGCAGGTGTTGTGGGCCTTGGCGATCTGGCCGGAGTACCAGCTGCCGTCGCCGGCCGCGGTCTGGGCGCACGTGACCGAGTCGGTGCGCGAGGGCGAGCTGCTCGGCTGGTTCTGGACGTCGGTGCACCGTGCCTTCATCGGGTTCGGCATCTCGCTGCTGGTCGCCGTCCCACTCGGGCTCGCGATCGCCACCCTGACCGTCGTACGGCGTGGGATCGGCCCGCTGGTGTCCGGCCTGCAGAGCCTGCCGTCGGTGGCCTGGGTGCCGGCCGCGATCCTGTGGTTCGGCCTGACCGACTCGGCGATCTATTTCGTGGTGCTGCTCGGGGCGGTCCCGTCAATCGCGAACGGGCTGGTGTCCGGCATCGACCAGGTGCCGCCGATCCTGCCGCGGGTCGGCAAGGTGCTCGGCGCCGGGCGGCTGGCGAACGTGCGGTACATCCTGCTCCCCGCGGCGCTGCCCGGCTTTCTCGGCGGCCTCAAGCAGGGTTGGGCGTTCTCCTGGCGGTCGTTGATGGCCGCCGAGCTGATCGCGACATCGCCGGAGCTCGGGGAGGGACTCGGTCAGGTGCTGCACAACGGCATGTCGCTTTCCGACCAGTCGCTGGTGTTCTTCGCCATCTTCCTGATCTTCCTGGTCGGTGTCGGGATCGAGCTCGCGATCTTTCGTCCCCTCGAACGCAGCGTCCTGCGCGCCCGTGGCCTCACCACCGCGCTGCACTGACGGGGTGGATCTCAATATCTGAAACCTGATCAGAACAGTGGTGTTAGTGCGGTTTCATCGTCGGTATGTCGTGACGCCGCCCTGAGGAGAGACACGTGCGCAAGCTGGTCGTGGTCGCGCTGCTGGGGTCGCTGGCCCAGCTCGTCGACGGCACCCTCGGGATGGCTTACGGGGTGACGGCGACGACCGCCTTGCTGGTCGCTGGCATCACACCGGCCGTCGCGTCCGCGTCCGTGCACCTGTCCGAGGTGGGTACGACGCTGGCCTCCGGGATCTCGCACTGGCGGTTCGGCAACGTGGACTGGCGGGTCGTCGGACTGATCGGCGTACCGGGCGGCGTTGGCGCCTTCACCGGCGCGACCGTGCTCTCGGGCCTGTCCACCGAGTCCGCCTCGCGCTGGGTCGCGGCACTGCTGATCGGGCTCGGGTTGTACATCTTGGCGCGGTTCGCGACCGGCCGCGTCCGGGCCGTCGTGACCGGTCGTCCGGCCGGGCGGCTGCTCGGCCCGCTCGGCCTGGTGGCCGGGTTCATCGACGCCACCGGTGGCGGTGGCTGGGGTCCGGTGGCCACCTCGACGCTGCTCGGCAGCGGACGCCTGGAGCCGCGCAAGACCGTCGGCTCGGTGAACACGGCGGAGTTCATCGTGGCGGTCGCGGCGAGTGCCGGGTTCCTGGTCGGCCTCGGCCGGCAGAACGTGCCGGTGGACCTGGTCCTGGCGCTGCTGGCAGGCGGGGTGCTGGCCGCACCGGTCGCGGCGTACCTGGTGTCGCGGGTGCCGGTCCGCTGGCTCGGCGTCGGCGTCGGCGGGCTGTTGGTGCTGACCAACGCCCGTACGCTGCTGACCGCGTCCGGGATCGGCACGGGCGGACGCTTCGCGGCGTACGTCGCGATCGTCGCGCTCTGGCTCGCGGCAGCCGTCGTCGGCGCCCGACTGCTCAGGCAGCAGCGGGCGGCAGTGGCGCCGGTCGAGAGCAGGGAGCTCGAAGTCGTCGGGAGCTAGTATCCGGGGCGTGCTTGGCGCCTGGGCTGATCACCGTACTGTGGAGGGGTGCTGCGGTACCTACCCTTCCTGATCAGCCTGGCGCTGAGCCTCTACGCGCTGTTCTCCTGCATCCAGACGCCCGACAAGGACGTCCCGCACCTGCCGAAGCTGGTGTGGATCGTGCTGATCGTGCTGGTGCCTTTCGGCGGCCCGATCGCCTGGCTGGTGCTGTCACGCCGTGCCGAGGCGGGAGGTCAGTCGCGGGGCGCGGTGTCACGCGGCCCGGCGCCCTCCGGCCGGCCGCCGGTCCGGGCTTCCGGTCCCGATGACGACCCTGAGTTCCTGGCCTGGCTGGACCGGCAGCAGCGCCGCCGCCCACAGCCACCGAAGCCGGACGACGCCGGCGGTACGACCGGTGCTCAGGGCAACGAGGAGACCGACGACCCCGAGCCGGACAAGAAGGACCCGGGGCCGCAGGACTCGGATGCCGCGGGCAACGAACCGGAGCCGCGCAGCCCGGACGAACCGGCCTAGCGCAGGATCCGGGTGTGTGGGGCGTCAGGCGGACTGACGCTCCGGGATCACGGTGACCGCGTCCCGCTCGGACTCGGTCGTGCCACCCCACACGCCGTACGGCTCGCCGACCTGGACCGCGTGCCGGCGGCATTCGTCCTGCACCGGGCAGGTACGGCACAGCGCCTTCGCGACCAGCTCGCGGGCACGTTTCCGGCGACCTCGCTCCGACTCCGGTGAGAAGAAGAGCTCGGGGTTCACGTCTCGGCAGGCGGCCTGGGACTGCCAGTCCCAGATCTGCATGAGAGGCGCGGGCAGGCGGGGCGTACCTCTAGACACAGGGGCCTCCTTCGACGGACGCGGCTCCGGGTCATCGAACCTATGCCCAACTTATGCACCGCGCGGCGGGTGCCGAAACCCCTAAATCGCGACAGTCCGATAACGGGTGCGTACTGAGCGTGTCGACGCCACGATGGTGTCGTGCGCGATCCGAACCGCGGCACCCCGGACACCGGCCGGAAGACGGCCGGCGGACCGGCCGTTCGGGCGCCGGGATCGGAGGGGGCGGCACTGGGGGTCGGCGCGGTCGCCCGCCGGCTCGGCATCGCGCCGCCGACCCTGCGCAGCTGGGGCCGCCGCTACGGTCTGGAGCCTAGCGGGCGGAGCGACGGCGGGCACCGGCGGTACACCACCGCGGATGTGGCCCGGTTGCAGACCGTGCTCCGGCTGGTCCGGCAGGGCGTGCCGACCGCGACCGCGGCCGAGGCGGTCCGCGGCGCGGCGTTCCTGCCCGAGCTGGCGCTGCGCAGCGGGGTCCGGCCGGACCGGCGCGCCGCGGCGTACGGCGTACAGGACGTTGCCGACGGGCAGAGGCTGCTGCGGACACTGGCCGAGCGGATGGACGTGCTGCCGTTGCAGGCGGCCGTGGAGACGGCGCTCGGCACCGCGGGCGTCGTACCGGTGTGGACCGACCTGCTGACACCGCTGCTCACCGAGCTGGGGGAGCAACGACAGGTCGAGGTGGACCGGCTCACCGTCGAGGTGCTCGCCGGGTGCCTGCACCGGTACACCGGGCAGCTGTGGACCCGGCGCCCGCCGGACCCGGCCTCCCGTCCGGTTCTGCTCACCGGGCTGCCCGGTGAGCAGCACGCGCTGCCACTGCTAGCGCTGTCGGCCGCGCTGGCCGAGCAGCAGGTACTGGGCCAGGTGCTCGGCGCCGGGGTACCACCCGCGGCGCTGTCCGCCGCGGTGCTGCGCTGCCGGCCTGCGGCGGTGTTCGTCTGGTCGAGCACGCCCGGGACCGCGGATGCCGAGGCGCTCGGCGCGCTGGTCCGGACCCGGCCCGCGTACCCGATCGCGATCGGTGGCCCGGGCTGGTCCGGGACGAAGCCCCGCGGCCGGCTGCGCCGGGTCACCTCGCTCGGCGACGCCACCGCGATGCTGGTCGCCGCGGTCGGCTGCTAGAACAGGCCGGCGAGCCGGACTCCGGCCACGGCCGCGGCCAGACCGGCGCCGAGGCTGACCACGACGTTGAGTACGGCGTGCCGGAGCGCGCCTTCCTCGGCCAGTCGCACGGTCTCGTAGCCGAAGGTGCTGTACGTCGTGAACGCGCCGCAGAAGCCGGCCCCGACCAGCAGCCCGACGGTGCGGCCCGACCAGGCGGTGAGCAGGCCGAGCAGCAGGCTTCCCGCGAGGTTGACGGTCAGCGTGCCCCACGGGAACGTCGCACCGGCCTGCCGCTGCACGAACCGGTCGACGAGATAGCGCAACGGGGCACCCACGGCCGCACCGGCCGCGACGAGCAGCACACTCACGCGGGACCGTCGGGACGGCCGAGGTCGAGGATCTCGACCGGCTCGAGGGTCGCGACCCCTTCGAGACCGAGGTCGCGCAGCCCGGCCGCGAACTCACGCAGCCGGGTCTCGGAGTCGACCAGTACGACGGCGACCGGCAGATCCTCGCTCAGGCTGAGGATCCGGGTGGTGTGGATGTGGTTGTTCGCGCCGTAGCCCTCGACCCCGCGGAACACGGTCGCTCCGGCCAGGCCGGCGGCGTGGGCGCGGCGGACGATCTCGTGGTAGACGGCGTGATGGTGCCACTGGTCGTCCTCGCCGACGAGGATCGTCAGCCGGTAGCCGTTCACGACCGCCTCCCGAGTGCCCGGGTGAGGACCACCCCGGCCTGTACGGCGACCAGCGCGGCGGCGGCGGTGCCGACCAGGTAGACGAGCGCAGTGACCGGGTGGTCGGACAGCAGCCGCTCGGTCTCCACGGCGTACGTCGAGAACGTGGTGTAGCCGCCGAGCACCCCGGTGCCGAGGAACGGCCGGGTCAGCCGGTGGGTGGAGCGGAGCTCGGTGATCATCACCAGCAGGACACCGATCGCGAGACAACCGCTGACGTTGATCCCGAACGTCGCCCAGGGGAAGCCGCCCGGCTCGTGCGGCCAGGCCGAGCTGACGCCGTACCGGGCGAGCGCACCGAGCACCCCGCCGGCTGCCACAGCGGCCAGCACCGGCAGGTCCCGGCGCATGGCCGTTGCCTCAGGCATCGTGTGCCGCCAGGTCGGGCAGGTACCGGTGGACATTGCCTGCCGAGGTGAGCGGTGCCAGCCCGGACGCCAGACCCGGCCAGCCGCGGTCGTTGATCGGCCCGTAGTCGGCTTCTCCGTGCGGAACCAGATGAACGCGGTTCATGCCGGACATTCTGCCCAGTCACGACCAGTGCACCTCCGACAGGATGTGAGACGGGGTGGACGGGCAACGGTCACGCTGCGCTAGTGTCCTTGCTGTGACGCGACGGTATTGGCAGTTCTTTGAGTGGCCGGCCCTGGTGCCGGGCGACTCGGCTGCACGCTGACGTCACCGAAGATCCAGAGCCGGCCAAGAGGCAGGGACATCGTCCCTGCCTTTCGTCACTCCCAGAGCCGGCACTGTCATCTCGTGGGCATCCGGCGGAGAGGTTCCACCGATGAACACCACACCCCGGGTCGTCGACCAGCGGATCGACAAGGTCGTCCCGCTCGTCACGCCCGACGCCCTGCACCGTGAGCTGCCGCTGCGCGCGGAGCTGGCCAGAGCCGTGTTGGACGGACGACGATCCGTCACCGGCGTCCTGGACGGCACCGACGACCGGCTGCTCGTCGTGGTCGGGCCCTGCTCGGTGCACGACGCGACCGCCGCGCTGGAGTACGCCGACCGGCTGGCCGAGGCGGCCGCCGAGCTGTCCGACGGGCTGCTGGTGGTGATGCGGGTCTACTTCGAGAAGCCGCGTTCGACGCTGGGCTGGAAGGGCTTGATCAACGACCCGGGCCTGGACGGCTCGGGTGACGTCAACACCGGGCTGCGCACCGCCCGGGCGCTGCTGCTCGACGTGCTCGCGAAGGGGCTGCCGGTCGGGTGCGAGTTCCTCGACCCGATCACACCGCAGTACATCGCCGACACCGTCGCATGGGGCGCTATCGGTGCGCGCACGGTGGAGAGTCAGGTGCACCGTCAGCTCGCCTCCGGGCTGTCGATGCCGATCGGGATGAAGAACCGCCCGGACGGCAGCATCCGGACCGCTGTGGACGCGATTCGCGCCGCCGCCGTACCGCACGTGTTCACCGGGATCGACGCGGGCGGCGCGCCCGCGATCCTGCACACCCGCGGCAACGCCGACTGCCACCTGGTGTTGCGCGGCGCCGACTCCGGCCCGAACTACTCCGCCGAGGCGGTGGCCGGAGCCGCCGCCCTGCTGCAGGCCGGGGGACTGCCGCAGCGAGTGGTTGTGGACACGAGCCACGGCAACAGCCGCAAGGACCACACCCGGCAGCCGCTCGTCGCGGACGACATCGCCGCTCAGGTTGCCGCCGGCAACGACACCGTCCGGGGCGTGATGCTGGAGTCGTTCCTGGAAGGCGGCCGGCAGGACCTGGACCCGACGCGCGAGCTCACCTACGGCCAGTCGGTCACCGACGCCTGCATGGACTGGGCCACAACCGCCACCGTGCTCCGCACCTTCCGGGACGCCGCGGTCACCCGCCGCGCGGTCAGCACAACACCGGTCAGCGGCTGATCGGGGCGAGTGTGGCCCGGGTGAGGCGGGTCAGGTCGGCCGGTGCAAGCTCGAGGTCGAGCCCGCGCCGGCCGCCGGAGACCAGGATCGTCGGATGGCCCGACGCGGACGCGTCGAGCACGGTCGGCAGCGCGCGTTTCTGGCCGACCGGGCTGATACCGCCCACGACGTAGCCGGTGACGCGCTCGGCGTCCGCGGGCTGCGCCATCGCCACCTTTTTGGCGCCGAGCGCTGCCGCGACCGCCTTCAGGTCGAGCTGCCTGTCGACCGGGACCACGGCGACCGCGAGACCGGCACCGGTGTCGACCAGCAGCGTCTTGAAGACCCGGGCGGGCTCGACGCCGAGCGCGGTCGCCGCCTCCAGCCCGTACGACGCCGCGGCCGGGTCGTGCTTGTACTCACGCGCGACGAACTCGATCCCGGCCTTGCGCAGCGCGACGGTCGCGGGCGTCCCAGGGGTCTTCGCCTTCGCCATCCGGCGAGCCTAGGGCGTGCCGCCCGGTGGCCAGGACGTGGCTCACCTCGCCGGGCAACAGGTCGGTGCCGGGCACGGTCTCCATCTCGGATACGTCGAGCCAGCGCACCACCGTGGCCCCGGCGTGGCCGTGGACTGCGAGGATCCCGTTCAGGTTCGGCCACACCGCGGTGGACGGGTTGGGGCCGTGCCAGCGCAGCGCGACGGACCCATCGCTGAACACACAGCCCTCTGCGACGGTGCCGGTGCCCGAGACACCGCTGACATCCTCGTAGCGGACCAGTTCGAAGGTCTGAGGCTTCACCTGCGCACCCCCGAGTGTCGCAGCCGATGCCCGTGTCTAGTTGTCATCGCCCTTACCCGTGTCCGGTAGCTCGTTCGCCTCGTCCAGCTCTGCAAGTCCGACCCGGAACAGTCCACCGGACGAGCACGCAGTGTCAACGGGGAGAACAGGCTGTAGCGACATTGCCAGGATTGAGAACAGGGATCCCGTCGTCCTCCAGCCATACCCATCTCGGCGCGTCCTCAGCCGTCAATTGTCGCCGTGATCCTTCACCGTTCCGGCAACCGGAAACGGTGGAAATACAGCATCGAGGCGCGGCTGTAGCGTGACTGGCCATGAGTGCACAGCGGCCCGGGTGGGAGATCGACGAGCCGGCCGAGGTGTTCCTCGGCCTGCTGGACTTCTACCGCGATGTGGTGCTGGCCAAGCTCGACGGACTGAGCGAGACCGAGCTGCGGACCAGCCTGCTGCCCTCGGGCTGGACGCCGATCGAACTGCTGAAACACCTGGTCTACATGGAGCGCCGCTGGCTGCGCTGGGGCTTCACCGCCGAGCAGGTGGACACGCCGTGGGGTGACCACGGCCCGGACGACCGCTGGCAGGTCGGGCCGGACGAGACCGTCGCCGGGCTGTCGGACCAGCTGCGCGCGGGCGGGCGTCGTACCCGGGAGATCGTCGCGGCCGCGGCGCTCACCGACCGGGCCGCGATCGGCGGCCGGTTCACCGGCGACCGGGACCCGGCCGGCCCGGCGCTGTCCTGGATCCTCGGGCACGTCCTGCAGGAGTACGCCCGGCATGCCGGCCACCTCGACATCGTGCGTGAGCTGGCCGACGGCCGGATCGGAGAGGACTCCTAGATACCCAGGCCCTCGCGGGCCGCGGCTGCCGCGGTGTCGCCGTACACGGAGCCGAGCCTGGACAGGAAGGCGCCGCGGTCGAGGACGTACTCCTGCGTGCCGACCGTCTCCAGCACGGTGGTCGCCAGTGTGCAGCCGATCTGGGCGGACAGCTCGTGGTCGAGGCCGGCGGCCCGGCCGGTCAGGTACCCGGAGCGGAACGCGTCGCCGACACCGGTCGGGTCCGCGATCCGCTGCGTCGGCACCGACGGCACCTTGGCGATCACCCCGTCCTGGCTGGTCTCGATGACCACACCGTCCGCGCCGTGTGTCGTGACCCGGACGTCGACCCGGTCGAGCACCTCGGCCGGACCCCAGCCGGTCTTCTGGCCGAGCAGGCCGGACTCGTACTCGTTGCTCAGCAGATACGCCGCGCCGTCGACCAGCCGGCGGATCTGCCCACCGTCCATCCGGGCCAGCTGCTGCGACGGGTCCGCCGCGAACGGGATGCCGCGCTCGCGCGCCGTGTCGGTGTGCCGGAGCATGCCGTCCGGGTCGTCCGGGCCGATCAGCACCAGGTCGATCCCGCCGACGGCCTCGTGGATCGCGGCCAGGTCGATCTCCCGCGCCCGCGACATCGCGCCGCTGTAGAACGAGGCGATCTGGTTCGCGTCCAGGTCCGTCGTACAGGTGAAGCGCGCGGTGTGCAGGTCGTCGCACACCCGGACGTGCGAGGTGTCGACCCCGGCCTCGTCCAGTGCCGCGCGGTACTCGCCGAAGTCCTGGCCGACCGAGCCGACCAGCACCGACGCACGGCCCAGCTGGGACATGCCGTAGCAGATGTTCGCCGCCACCCCGCCGCGGTGCACGACCAGCTCGTCGACCAGGAAGGACAGCGATACCTTGTGCATCTGGTCTTCGAGGAACTGCTCCTTGAAGCGTCCCGGGAACGTCATCAGGATGTCGGTCGCGATCGACCCTGCGACAGCGATCTTCACGTGGGTTCTCCTCGCTGGCGCCTTTTTGACGCCTTCTTGTTAGCGCGGACAGCGCCCGAGACTACAGGTGCCACCCATGGTGACCGCTGTTGCCGTGTAGAACTGAACCCGACCCGTCATTCGCGAACGAAGGAGCACGACGGTGGGGGAGCAGATCGCAGCGATCGGTCCTGAGCTGCATACGTACATGGTCGAGCACAGCAACCGGCTCGACGACGTCGCGGAGCGGTTGCGAGCCGAGACCGAGCGGCTCGGCGGGGTGTCGGAGATGCTGACGTCGCCATCGCAGTCCGCGCTGCTGACCATCCTGACCCGGATCAGCGGAGCGCGGTCCGCCGTCGAGATCGGCACCTTCACCGGGTTCTCCGCGCTCGCGATCGCCCGTGGCCTGCCTGACGACGGCCGGTTGGTCTGCCTGGACTCCAGCGAGGAGTGGACCACGATCGCCCGCAAGTACTGGGCAGAGGCCGGCGTCGGGGAGAAGATCGACCTCCGGATCGGCGACGCGCACGAGTCGGTCCGGGCGCTGCCCGAGGGCGAGACGATCGACCTGGCGTTCGTGGACGCGGACAAGTCCGGGTACGTCGACTACTACGAGCAGCTGCTGGCGCGGCTGCGCCCGAACGGCATCCTGCTGGCCGACAACACGCTGGCCGACGGCCGGGTGGTCGGCGAGCACGAGCGCGAGCCCGCGGTCAAGGAGTTCAACGACCACGTGGCGGGCGACGACCGGGTGGACGTGGTGCTGCTGCCGATCGGCGACGGCCTCACCCTGATCCGGAAGCGATGACGTGCCGCCCGGCCTGATGTCTCAGCCGCTGCGCGGCATCGACGTCGCCGTCACCGCGCTGGTCCTCTGGGTCAGAGCGGGCGGTACATGATGTGCAGGCCGACATATCCCTGCGTCGGGTGGTGGAAGCCCTCGGGGACGGTGGCGAGGATCTCGAATCCGAGCGACTTCCACAGCTCGACCGCCCGGGTGTTGGCCTCCACGACCGCGTTGAACTGCATCGCCCGGTAGCCCTGCGCGCGGGCCCACTCGAGCGCGTGCTCGCCGAGTGCCCGGCCCACTCCGCGGCCGAAGCCGCGCGGGTCGACCATGAAGCTGGCGCTGGCCACGTGCGATCCGCCGCCGCCCTGGTTCGGGTTCATCTTCGCGGTACCGAGCACGGTGCCGTCGTCGTCCACCGCGACCACGGTCCGGCTCGGCGGCTCCAGCATCCAGAGGTCGCGGGCGCGTTCCTCGGTCAGGTCGCGGTCGTACGAGTACGTCTCGCCCGCGGCCACGATCTCGTGCAGGAACGGCCAGATCGCCGGCCAGTCGTCCGGTTTCGCGTCGCGGATCAGCACACCCGCCAGCATCGCCGGTCGCGCCCGCCTCGCGCCACCCGGATTTCTGTCAGGCGGCCGTCACGCCGCGCTCGACGGCCGCTGGATCCGGTCCTCGGGCGAGAGCATCTCGCACATCTCGGTGATCCGGTACCGGCGTGCCTCCGGCCGGACCGCCTTCGCGATCCACTCCAGGTGCTCGTAGCGGTACTCCGACGCCAGCGACTGGAACTGCTCGAGCAGCCCAGCCGACTCCAGCGCCCGGTGCTCGTCAGGGTCCAGTGCCACGTCGGGCTGTCTGTCTACTTCGATATCGACGTCCATGCCGACGACGCTAACCGTGCGATGTTGCCGCCAGGGTCACCATCATGTTTCCCGGTTGCTAACTCCGCGCACTGCCAGCTCTGTCGGGGTGGCCGCGATGTTGACTGAAGGCTGGATCTGCGACGCGAAAGGCCCTTGTTCCCGAGGACGGGGAGCAAAGGCCTCTGCCGCCGGCGAGGCGCCGGCACGAGAGTCGAGGTGACCGGTTGGACCGAGTAGCCGGCACGGAGGATGAGAGGCCCCGAGATGTTGATCAGAGACGTGATGAGCTCTCCGGCCGTGACAGTGACGGCCGATACACCGATCAAGGACGCGCTGGTCCTGCTCGACGAGCACGAGATCACCACGATGCCGGTGGTCGACCGGGCCGGCGATCTGGTCGGCATCGTCAGCGAGGCCGACCTGCTCCGGGACGCGGCACCCCTGACCGCGACCGCCCAGACACCCGTTCGGGTGACGACGGTGACGCCGCCGCGGCGCATCGGAGAGTCGATGACCCACCAAGTGGTCAGCGTGACGGCGGACGCCGACGTCGAGGAGGCTGTCGAACTGCTGACGTCGACCGCGCTGAAGAGCCTGCCGGTACTGCTGCACGGACGGGTCGTCGGCGTCATCAGCCGGCGCGATCTGATCCACGCGCTCGCGACCAGCGACCAGCGGATTCGCCGGGAGGTGCAGACGTTGCTGCTCGGTGAGTCGTCCGAGTGGAGCGCCCAGGTGAGCGACGGCATCGTCACGATCACCGGTCCGTACGACGACCGGCAGCGCCGAGTCGCCGAGATCCTCGCTGGCACGATTCCCGGTGTCGTCGCGGTCTACGTGCGCTGATCGGTCCCGACCGGCCGGCGTGGTGACCGGACTCGCCCCCGGGCGAGACGGTCTGACTGCGTCGTCATGATGCGGGTGGCGAGGACGAGGCCCAGCAGTGCGATGAGGCCCCCGGCGATACCGTCCAACACGTAGTGGTTCGCGGTCAGCACGATGGCGGCCAGCATCGCCGGTGGCATCAGCCAGCCGAAAAGCCGGCCGACCCAGCTGCCTGCCAGGCCGGCCCAGGCGATGCCCATCAGCAGGTTCCAGCCGAAGTGCAGGCTGGGCACCGCTGCGTACTGGTTGATGAACGCCGGCGGCTGCAGCACCCGGTACGCGGTTGTCTGCTCGGTCACCGTGTCGACGAACCCGTAGCCGTCGAGGAACCGCGGCGGCGCCACCGGGAAGAGCGCGAAGATCAGGAGTCCGATAGCACCGGAGATGAGTATCGCGTTACGGAACCGGCCGTAGGCGTCTCGGTGCCGCACCAGGAGCCAGGCGAGCGTGAGTGCCACGACCGGCCAGTGGCCGTAGATGTACACGTAGTTGGCGGCGTCGACCAGCCAGCCGCGCTGGACGACCATGTCCTGCAGATCGGGCTCGACGAACAAGCCCGCTGACTGCTCGATCCTCACGACGTGCTCAGCGTTGCGGAACGCGACCGCGATGCGGCTGTCGATCAGCCCGCGTACCAGGAAGTAGAGCACGATAGCGGTGACGATCAGGACGAACTCCCGGACGACGCGTGACCTGCGGGCCACCGACCGCCGAGGCGACGTGGACCTGCGGCCGCATTCCGAAGGGGCGGTCGGGGCCTGGTCAAGATCGGTCACTGACATCACGTTCGCTCTCCCGTCGAAGGTAGAACTCGGCGGCTTGGCGTGGTCGCCGGGCCCCTCCTTCCAGGCTCGGGATCATGCAGGAGTGGCGACAGGGCCGGGAGGGCGTTGCCGAACGGCTAACGACCCGTCCGGAGAGGACGTTCGGCCTACGCAGCGATCCGACTCGGTCGCGGGGAGTGCATCGCCGCATCCGCACGGCTACAGTCGTCCTTCTGAGGTACCGGACAGGAACATCACGTCGGGCGGAGTGCAGCAGCTCGGCTCGGGTGTCCAACGGTCCGGAAGGAGTAGCCGTGCACCCACCCGATTTCGCCCCCCTGCCGCCTGGAGAGTCCGTGCCCCGGCGTCTGCTGCGGGTCGGGCGGGCGGTGATCAGGAGCCGTCGGCTGCGGGTCGCCGCGCTCGTCATAGCCGTGCTGATCTCGGTCTGGAACGTCGACCGGGTGCCCGATCCATCGATTCTGCCCGCGGCGCTCGGCCTGGTGCCCTTCGCGATCGGCAAGTACGTCCTGTGCCCGCTGCGCTGGCACGCGCTGTCGGCCAGTGGGTGTCGGCGCCGCTGGCATCTGCGCGCCTACGCCGAGAGCGAGATCCTCGGCCTGATGTCACCGTGGCACGCCGGCGCCGACCTGTGGCGGATCCACCGGCTGGAGGGGGCGGGCCAGCGGCGTACCCCGGCGGTCGCCGAGGTCGCGCTGGACCGTTTCGTCGGTGCTGTTGGCATGATCATCGCCGTGGCGGTATCAGGTGTCGCGCTCCCGTTCGCCGTACTGCTCGTCGCCGCCGGCGGTGCGGTCGGCGTGCTGGTGGTCGCCGTGGTGGTCGGTCGCAGGGTCGGCCGCGAGCGGCGCTGGCCGTTGCCGTCGCCGCGCGTCTTCGCGACCGGCGTGCTGCTCTCGGTCTGCTACCAGTTCACGATCATGTGCCTGTTGATCGGTGCGTTGCACGCGGTCGGCGACTCGGTGTCGGCCCTGCAGCTGCTCGCCGTGTTCGGGGCCAGCCAGGTCGCGGGCGTGCTGCCGGGTGTCCATGGCGCGAGTCCCCGAGAGGGCGCTCTGGTAGCGGGTCTGGCCTCGATCGGCGTCTCCTGGACCGCGGCCTTCGGTGCGGTCGCATTGACCGCGCTGCTGATCTGGGTGCCCGCCTTGCTGATCGGGGGATCGAGTCTGTTCCTGCGCTGGCGTGACCGGCCGGGTATGGCCGGTACAGCAGCGTGAGCCCGGGACTGCTGGCTGTCGCGCACCGGGCCGGCAACGACCCGGCCGCACTGCGCACGGCCCTCGACTCCGGGGTCGACCTGGTGGAGGCCGACATCCATTCCTTCCGCGCGAGACTCGAGGTGCGGCACCACAAGGCCCTCGGTCCACGGTGGCTGTGGGAACCGGGTGAGCTGGTACGTCGTGACGCGGCCGCGCCGGGCGAGCTGTGCGACCTGCTGGAGTCGACTCAGGGCGACCCGCGGCTGCTGCTCGATCTCAAGGGCGTCAACCCGCGGCTCGCCGGTCGGGTCGCCGCCACGATCGCGGAGGTGGCGCCAGCTACCGCCCTCACGGTCTGCACCCAGCACTGGTGGATGCTGGACGCCTTCGGGCGGTTGCCGAACGTGCGTACGGTGCTGTCTGCGGGCAGCCGCCGCGGGCTGTACCGGCTGCGCGGCAGGTTGCACGGGGGGCCGGTCTACGGCGTCTGCGCGCACCGCCGGCTGCTGACCCGCGACCTGGTGGCCGAGCTGCGCCGCCGGGCGAGCGTCGTACTCACCTGGCCCGTTGACACCCCCGACGCCTTGTCGCACGCGCACCGGCTCGGTGTCGGCGGCGTGATCAGCAAGGACGATGGCGTGCTGAACGCCGTCATGGCCGGCCGGCGCGCCTGATCCCGGTCCGGTGCCGGCCGGACCAGACGTTCGGTCTGGCGAAGCGGGACCTTCGGCTCTCACCACGCCGTCGTCCGGATGCTTTGCTGGACGGGTCGCCGACCAGGAAGGACGGGCCGATGGTAACGCGGGACCGGAGCGGCGGCGACCGGCTCAGCAGGGACGAGGTCGGGATCCTGGTCAGCTCGGCCGGTCTCGCGCCGTCGATGCACAACACGCAGCCGTGGCGGGTCGAGGTAGCCGGGCACGTCGTCGACGTGCTGCTCGACCCGGACCGTGCGCTGCCCGTCGAGGACCCGGCCGGACGGCTGGTCCGGATCGGGCTCGGGGCGGCGGCCTTCAACGTGCGGGTGGCGGCCGCGATGCTGCGGTACGACACCACGTTCACCACCGACCCGGATCCGGCACGTCCGGAGATCGCGGTCCGGCTGTTCCTCGGTGAACGAGGTGACCTGCCCGAGCTCGCCGAGCTCTATCCGGAGGTCCGTCACAGGCACACGTATCGCGGACCGATGCTCGACCAGCTGCCCGCGCAGTCCGTACGGGACGCGATCGCGGACGCCGTACGCGGGGAGGACGCGACCTTGGTGTGGCTCGACGCCGACGCGCGGGATCGGTTGCTCGGCATCATGCTGGAGGCCGATGTGCTGGAGTCGCATGATCCGGTGCGGCTCGACGAGCGTTCGCGCTGGGTCGGGGGCGAGCGCGCTCACGACGGTGTGCCGGGCAGCGCACTGGGACCGCGACCGCAGGCCGCACCAGCCGTGCACCGTGATCTTGCCGCAGGTCTGACGGATGCCGACCGGCCGGCTGTACCGTTCGAGGCGGCGCCCCTGATCGCCGTACTGACGACGGGCACCGACAGTCCCGCCGACTGGCTGCGTGCGGGTCTCGCGCTGCAGTGCGGGCTGCTGACCGCGTCCTCGCTCGATGTCGCGGCGTCGTTCGCCACCCAGCCGCTCGAACACCCCGAACCGCGCCGCTACATCCGCGAGCTCGTCGCGCGCAGCGGGCACCCGCAGATGGTGATACGGCTCGGCTACCCGGCCCAGACGACCGGGCGCGCACCTCGGCGGCACTGGCCGGAGATCGTCCAGCCATGACGACGCCTGCTCTGACAGCGGCAGACGGTCCGGAGTTGCTGGAGACCGCTGCGGAGCACTCGACGGCCAACGTCCCGAGGGCGTCACCTGGCCAGACCGTCGGCGTGGTGCTGGCCGGCCTGGCGGGGAACGCATACGACAGCGCGGCGGTGGTCGCGGTCTGCCGGCGGGACCGGCTGGCCGGGTTGGTCACGATCGAGCGGCTGCTGGCCGCCGACCCGACCG
>Ga0114129_10000823_pt1 | contig 40012 bp, 31 predicted proteins | sample RhiMetdeltSRZDD1_FD_80071 | JGI IMG/M metagenome (GOLD analysis project Ga0114129, IMG submission 80071) | Populus rhizosphere microbial communities from Tennessee, USA - Rhizosphere MetaG P. deltoides SRZDD1 (version 2) (version 2) | ecosystem: Host-associated > Plants > Roots > Rhizosphere >...
GAGCTGGTCGAGCTCCTCGTAGTCGCCCTGCTGCAGGTCGACGATCTCGCGCTCGCTCGAGCCGCTGATCAGGATCATCGGGAAGCAGTTGACCGTGGCGTGCGCGAGCGCGTTGAGGCCGTTCAGGAAGCCCGGGGCCGACACCGTCAGGCAGATGCCGGGCTTCTGCGTGAGGAAGCCCGCGATCGAGGCGGCGTAGCCCGCGCTCTGCTCGTGGCGGAACGAGAGCACGCGCATCCCGGCGGCCTGCGCCCGGCGCGTGAGGTCGGTGATCGGAATTCCGGGCAGCCCGTAGATCGTGTCGAGGCCGTTCAGCTTGAGGGCATCGATGACCAGCTGAAAGCCATCGGTCGTTTGCTGCGCATCGGCGGTCGGGCTGGCGGCGGCGACTTGAGGTTCGACGGTCCCCATGAGCGGACTCCTGGTTCCTGCGATTCGGAGGGACCGTTATGGTAAGAATCGCCCCCGCGCCCCGGCCTTGACTCAGGTCAAGCCGACTAAAATCCGCCTCGAATGACGGCCCTTCTCAGCCATCCCCAGCGCAACAGCATCCGCTTGCAAGTGCGGCAGAATCTGCTGCTGCAAGGGATGAGCCAGGCGCAGTGGGCCGAGCTCGAGCCGCTGCTGCTGGTGGCCGACTACCGCAAGGGCGACCCGCTGGTGCGCCAGGGCGACGAGGAGATGGAGCAGTTCTTCATCCTCGAGGGCATGGTGAAGCGCGTGGTGTCCAACCCCGAGGGCCGCGAGATGATCCTGCGCTTCGCCGCCGAGACCGAGATGGACACTTCCTACGCAGCGTGGCGGCTGCGGACGCCGGTGCCGTACTCGATCGTCGCCGTGACCAAGGCGCGCACCGCGGAGCTGCCGATGCCGGTGTGGGCCGAGTTCCTCGAGCACCACCCCGCGCTCAAGGCGCGCTTCGAGTACGAGGTGATGAAGCTGATGTCCGAGGTGATGGCGCACACGATCACGCTCCACCTGCTCGACGCGCCCGGACGCCTGTCGCGCTTTCAGCGGAAGCACCCCGAGCTCGCCGGCCGCATCCCGAAGAAGGAGCTCGCCGCGTACCTCAACCTCACCCCAGAAACGCTCTCGCGCCTCAAGCAAAAGATCCGATGAAGTTTGCCGTAACGGTACTGTCGCCTGCGGGCTACCCGCATTCAGCGGCCGTCGCCGAGATCGCCGAGACTTTGCACCACGCGCTGCGCCGCCTCGGCCATGACTCGGTGCTTGGCACGGATCCGGGCCTTGCGGGTCGGCGCCACATCGTGCTGGGCTCGAACCTGCTGCCCCACTACCCGCAGCCGCTGCCGTCCGACGCCATCCTCTACAACCTCGAGCAAGTGTCCCCCGGCTCCCAGTGGTTCCAATTCGGATTGATCGATCTTCCGCCGCCACACGCTGTGGGACTACAGCGAACGCAACGCCGCGGCGCTCGCTGCTCTCGGCGTGAAGGTTGCCCGAGTGGTGCCGATCGGCTACGTACCCGAGCTCACCCGGATCGCGCCCGCCCCGTATCAGGACATCGACGTATTCTTCGCCGGGTCGCTCAACACGCGCCGCAGGCAGCTTCTGGATCGTATCGCCGGCCTTGGCCTGAAAATTGGCGGCGGTTTCGGCCTCTATGGCGCGCAGCGCGATGCGCTGGTCGCCCGCGCGAAGCTTGTGCTCAATGCGCACTACTTCGAGGCCAAGGTGCTCGAGATGGTGCGCATCTCCTACATGCTCGCCAACCGGCTCGCCGTGCTGTCCGAGCGCGGCGCCGACCCCGCCGAGGACGCCGCGCTCGCTGAAGGCGTTGCCTTCGCCGACTACGACGACTTGCCGCGGCGCGCCCGCGAGCTGGTCGACGCGCCGAGCGAACGCTTTCGCCTGGCGCAGCGTGGCTTCGAGCTCATCCGCGAGCGTCCGGCCGTGGAATATCTGAGAGCAGCCCTCGAGGACGCTTGACCACCGCCGCAATGGCGGTGCGCCGGGGCTCGGCTCAGCGCTGGCGCACGCGCGCGAGGATCCAGGTGACGAGCGGCCAGAAGAGCAGCACCAGCGCGATCCCCGTGAGGAAGCCGACCAGCCTGTTCGAGAAGAAGATCGACAGGGCGCCTTGCGACATGAGCATGGCCTGGCGGAACGAGGCCTCGGCGGCGTCGCCGAGCACGATCGCGAGCACCAGCGGCGCGAGCGGGTACTGGAGCTTCTTGAAGAGATAGCCCAGCACGCCGAACACCACCATCATCCAGACGTCGAAGAGGGCGTTGTGCACCGTGTAGGCGCCGATCGCGCACACCACGACGATGATCGGCGCGATCACCGAGAACGGCACCCGCAGGATCGCGGCGAAGAACGGCACGCAGGTGAGCACCACCACGAGGCCGGCGATGTTGCCGAGGTACATGCTCGCGATCAGGCCCCAGACGAAGTCGGGCTTCTCGACGAACAGCAGCGGCCCGGGCTGCAGGCCCCAGATCATCAGCCCGCCGAGCAGCACCGCCGCGGTGGGCGAGCCCGGCACGCCGAGCGTGATCATCGGCAGCAGCGCCGAGGTGCCCGCGGCGTGCGCCGCGGTCTCGGGCGCCACCACGCCCTCGATCTTGCCGGTGCCGAAGCGCTCGCCGTCGGGCGAGAAGCGGCGCGCCACGCCGTAGCTCATGAAGGAAGCGGGCGTCGCGCCGCCGGGCACGATGCCCATGAAGCAGCCCACCGCGGAGGAGCGCAGCGACGTCAGCCAGTAGCGCGGCAGCTCCTTCCACGTGTCGAGCACCACCCGCATGTCCAGCTTCGCCTTCGCGCCGCGGAAAGCGAGCCCTTCCTCGAGCGTGAGCAGGATCTCGCCGATGCCGAAGAGGCCGATCACCGCCACCAGGAAGTCGAAGCCGGTGAGCAGCTTGGTCGAGCCGAAGGTGAGCCGCAGGGTGCCCGTGACCGGATCGGTGCCGACCGCGGCGAGGGCGAAGCCGAGCATCATCGCCGCGACGGTCTTGAACGGCGGCTCCTTGCTGGTGCCGATGAAGGCGCAGAACGTGAGCAGGTAGACCGCAAAGAACTCGGGCGGGCCGAACTCGAGCGCGAAGTTGGCGATGACCGGCGACAGGAACGTGATCAGGATCACCGCCACCAGCGCGCCGATGAACGACGACGTGAACGCCGCGGTGAGCGCGTTGCCCGCGCGCCCCTGCTGCGCGAGCGGGTAGCCGTCGAAGGTGGTCGCCACGGACCAGGGCTCGCCCGGGATGTTGAAGAGGATCGAGGTGATGGCGCCGCCGAAGAGCGCCCCCCAGTAGATGCAGGAGAGCAGGATGATGGCCGAGGTGGCGCCCCCCGGGGTCTGCGCCATGCTGAAGGTGAGCGGCAGCAGGATGGCGACGCCGTTGGCGCCGCCCAGGCCCGGAAGCACGCCGATGATCACGCCGAGGATCACCCCGGTGAACATCAGCAGCAGGTTGGTGAGCGTCAGCGCGACGGCGAAGCCGCCCGCGAGGGCCTGGATTTCTGCCACTTCAGTTCAGCCCGAGGAGAGCTTCGATGGGCCCCTTGGGCAGCGGCACCAGGAACCAGCGCTCGAAGATCAGGAACAGCGCCACCGCGGTGCCGGCGCTGACGGCCGCCACTTTCCACCAGGCGAACTTGCCCAGCCAGCGCATGAAGAAGGCGATGAACAGGATCGAAGAGACGTAGATGCCGATCCAGCCGATCGCCGCGGCGTAGATCGCGGCGGGGACGAGCACCGTCAGCACCATCTTCAGCTGCCCGGCGAGGACGAAGGGCGGGTTCCTGTCCGCGGGGATCATGAAGCCGCGCGCGAGGTTCATGACCGCCGCGACCGTCATGATCAGCCCGATATAGAACGGGAAGTAGCCCGGCTTGGGTCCGTCGTCGCCCCAGGTCGAGCCCAGGCGCACGCTGTCGTACATGACCAGCACGCCTGCAACGAGAAACAGCGCCGCGACCGCGACCTCGGCGCCCTTGGTGCGGAAGGCGACTCGCCCTTCGCGCCCCTCGCTCATTTGCCGGCGATGAAGCCGGCCGCCTTCATCAGCGAGATGTGACGCTGCTCTTCCTTCGCCACCCAGTCGGCGTACTCCTTGCCGGTGAGCGCGGTCTTGTTGAAGGCGCCCTCTTCCATCAGCTTCTCCCACTCGGGCGTCGCCATCACCTTCTTGAAGAGCTCGGTGTAGTACTGGACCTGGTCGGGCTTCACGCCGGGCGCGGTGAAGATGCCGCGCAGCATGAGGTAGTCGACGTCGAGCCCGGACTCCTTGCAGGTGGGAATGTCGGCCCAGGACATGTCCTTGGTGACCTTCTCCTTGTAGGGCATGCGCTTCTGGTCGAACACGCACAGGGGACGCAGCGCCCCGGAGCGCCAGTGCGCGACGGCCTCGATCGGGTTGTTCACCGTGGAGTCGACGTGGCCGCCGACGAGCTGGGTCGCCACCGCGCCGCCGCCCTTGAACGGGATGTAGGTGAACTTGGCGCCGGTCTTCTGCTCGATGGCCGCGGTGATGATCTGGTCTTCCTGCTTCGCGCCGGTGCCGCCCATCTTCATCTTGCCCGCGCCCGCCTTTTTCGCCGCCTCGACGTATTCCTTCGCGCTCTTGTAAGGCGTCTTGGCGTTCACCCACAGCACGAAGTTGTCCAGCGCGAGCATCTGCACCGGCGTCAGGTCGCGCCAGTTGAACGGCACGCCCGTGGCGAGCGGCGTGGTGAACAGATTGGAGAGCGTGATGATGATCTTGTGCGGGTCGCCGTTCGCGTTCTTCACGTCGAGGAAGCCCTCGGCGCCGGCGCCGCCCGCCTTGTTGATCGGCAGCAGCGCCTGCTTCATCAGGTTGTGCTTGGCGACGATGCCCTGGACGGCGCGCGCCATCTGGTCGGCGCCGCCGCCGGTGCCGGCCGGGATGATGAATTCGACGCTCTTGGTGGGCTCCCAGGCGCTGGCGGCGGGAACATGGATGAACGACGCGACGAGCGCCGCGGTGAGCGCGGCGGTCGCCGGGATAAAGCGTTGCATGCAACCTCCTATAAGGTTCTGCGTCTCCGTGGGCGCGCCTTTCGAGCGAGGCGCTGCCGGCGGGATTGTCATTCTCCCTGAGGGAACGCGGCCTTGACCGCGATCAAGACTCGGTGCGGTCGGGCGCGGCGGTTTCGACCGCCATGCTCTTGCGCCTGGCGAGTAACGTGCCGGCGGCGACTACGATGACAATGCCGACGATCCCGGCGAGGATTTCCAGGCTGAAGCCGCCGACCTTGGGGTGGCCTTCGACGTATTGCACCCCCAGCCCGGTGAACCAGCCCTCGAGCGCACTGTCCGCCACCAACATTTCGCCCGCCACCCAGCCGATCAGCCCCGCGCCGATGGTGATGATCACCGGGAAGCGCTCCATCAGCTTGATCAGCAGGGTGGCGCCGAAGATGACGAGCGGGATCGAGATCGCGAGGCCGAGGACGAGCAGGATCACGCTGCCGCCGGCGGCAGCGGCCACGGCGATGACGTTGTCGAGGCTCATCACCAGATCGGCGACCAGGATGGTCTTGATCGCGGCGAGGAGCTGGTCGCTCGCCTCGATCTCCTCGTCGTCCTCCTCGGGAACCAGCAGCTTGATGCCGATCCAGAACAGCAGCAGGCTGCCGACGATCTTGAGCCACGGCAGCGTGAGCAGCGCCACGGCGAAGAGCGTGAGGACGATCCGCAGCACGATCGCCGCGCCGGCGCCCCAGAACACCGCCTGCTTCTGCTGCTTCTGCGGCAGCGAGCGCGCCGCGAGGGCGATCACCACCGCGTTGTCGCCCGAGAGGATGACGTTGACGCCAATGATCTTCAGCAGCCCGATCCAGAAGGCCTGCGAGAGGAGCTCTTCAAGCATGAGGCGGGGGATTGTACACGCAGGCCGACAATGGCCCGGGTTCGCCGGCTCGCTGCTGCTTGTGCGGCGGGTTCGGGTGCCAGCCGAGCACCGCGAGCAGGACGAAGAAGCCGACGAGGTATGCGAGCGCGACGTGCCAGCCGTGCTTCAGCCACAGTCCGACTGATCTTCCCTGCGGGTACATGTTGCAGAGCGCAACGCCGGCGCTCGAGCCGAACCAGATCATCGAGCCGCCGAACCCGACCGCGTAGGCGAGGTAGCCCCAGTCGTAGCCTCCTTGCTTCAACGCCAGCGCGGTCAACGGAATGTTGTCGAACACTGCCGAGACGAATCCAAGGCCGAGCGCGGTGACCCAGGATGCGACGGGCAGCTTCTCTACCGGCATGAACGAAGCGCAGAGGATGAGCGACAGCAGAAAGACGCTGCCTTTCAACGAGGCCGGGAGCACGCTCCAGTCGGGCCTGCGCCACAGCGCGGTTGCAATGAGGGCGACCCAGACGGCCGCTCCAATGAAAGGAAAGCGGTCCGCGTTCGCGGCGAATCGAACGTTAAGGAGGATGTTCGTCGCGATGGCAACCAGAAGGATGATGGTCACGATCGTGAGGCGCGCCCAGTCGACGGCGACGCCGGCCGGGGCATCGCGCACGATGGGCGAATAGCGCTGCTGCTGCAGTGCGGCCGGCACGCCGAAGATCGCCATCGCCGCGCCCGCCGCGACGAACGCTTCGAGGACGTCCAGCGGATCGACGCCGTCGATCCACATCATGGTCGTCGTCGTGTCCCCGATCACGCTGCCCGAGCCGCCGGCATTGGACGCGGCCACGATTGCAGCCAGATAGCCGATGTGCACCTTGTGGCGGAATACGGTGCCGGCGATGGTCCCACCGATGAGCGCCGCGGCGATGTTGTCCAGAAACGAGGACAGCACGAAGATCATGATGAGGAGCACGAAGCCACCTTTCCAGTCGTCGGGAAGGAAACGCGGCAGCATTGCCGGCACGCCGCTCTCTTCGAAATGCCGCGACAGGAGCGCGAACCCGAGGAGCAGGCCGAGCAGATTGGCGAGAATCACCCACTCGTGCAGCAGGTGCATTCCCAGGCCCTCGAATCCGGCGCCGGTCTTGAACCCGGTAAACGCGAGCTTGTACAGGACAATCGCCGCGAGCCCGCTCAGGGCGACCTGCAGGGTGTGCCGGTGAAACACCGCGACGCCGGCAAGCGTGGCGCCGAACAGCACGAACTCGAAGGGAACGCCCAGTAGCGCGCAAATCCCGCCCACGGCGATCACCCCGACGACAAGCGCCCGCTCGTGGAATACCAGGCGAGCGATGCGCGATGCCATGCTCTAGAAGAGCCCGACGACCTTGCCGTCGATGAGGTCGATCTTGGTCGCCGAGGGCACCTTCGGCAGCCCCGGCATGGTCATGATGTCGCCGCAGATCATGACGATGAACTCCGCGCCGGCGGCGAGCCGCACCTCGCGCACGTTGATGACGTGGTTGTTCGGCGCCGCGCGCAGCGCCGCGTCGGTCGAGAACGAATACTGGGTCTTCGCCACGCACACCGGGTAGTGGCCGTAGCCGTCCTCCTGGAGCTTCTTGATCTGGCCGCGCACCTTGGCGTCCGCGGTCACCTCCGAGGCGCGATAGACCTTCTTCGCGATCTTGTTGATCTTGTCCCACAGGCTGTCGGAGTCCTCGTAGACGAAGCTCGGCTTGGAGGGCTGCTCGCACAGGCCGACCACGATCTTCGCCAGCTCGGCGGCGCCCTTGCCGCCGTCGGCCCAGTGCGTCGCCATGGTGAAGGGAACACCGAGCTTGGTGACGCGCGCCTTGACGAGGTCCTGCTCGGCCTGGGTGTCGAAGGTGAAGCGGTTGAAGGACACGACGCACGGGATGCCGTAGACCTTCTGCACGTTCTCGACGTGGCGCTCGAGGTTCACCAGGCCCTTCTCCAGCGCCGCCAGGTTCTCCTTGTTCACTTCCTTGACGTCGACGCCGCCGTGGTACTTCATCGCGCGGATCGTCGCCACGATGACCGCCGCGGCCGGCATGAGGCCGCTCTTTCTGCACTTGATGTCGAGGAACTTCTCCGCGCCGAGGTCGGCGCCGAAGCCGGCCTCGGTGACCACGTAGTCGGCGAGCTTGAGCGCGCTTTGCGTGGCGATCACCGAGTTGCAGCCGTGCGCGATGTTGGCGAACGGACCGCCGTGGATGAACGCGGGGCTGTTCTCCAGCGTCTGCACCAGGTTCGGCGCGAGCGCGTCCTTCAAGAGGACCGTCATCGCGCCGTGGGCCTGCAGATCCCTCGCCCTCACCGGCTTTTGATCCTTCGTGTAGCCCACCACGATGTTTCCGAGTCTTTGCTTCAGATCATCCAGAGACGTGGACAGGCAGAAAATCGCCATGACCTCGGACGCGACCACGATGTCGAAGCCGTCCTGGCGCGGATAGCCGTTGGCGGTGCCGCCCAGCGCGATGGTGATGTCGCGCAGCGCGCGGTCGTTCATGTCGAGCACGCGCTTCCACTGGATGCGCCGCACGTCGATGCCGAGCTCGTTGCCGTGGCTGATATGGTTGTCGATCAGCGCCGCGAGCAGGTTATTGGCCAGCTGGATCGCGCCGAAGTCGCCGGTGAAATGCAGGTTGATGTCCTCCATCGGCACCACCTGGGCGTAGCCGCCCCCGGCCGCGCCGCCCTTCATGCCGAACACCGGCCCGAGCGAGGGCTCGCGCAGGCAGATCACGGCCTTCTTGCCGATGTGATTGAGCGCGTCCCCCAGGCCGACCGTGGTGGTGGTCTTGCCCTCGCCGGCAGGCGTCGGGCTGATCGCCGTGACCAGGATCAGCTTGCCGTTCTTCTTCCCTTTGAGCGTGTCGAGATACTTCAGCGCGACCTTCGCCTTGTAGTGCCCGAAGGGCTCCAGGTGCTCTTCGGCGATGCCGAGCTTCTCGCGCGCGATCGCGGAGATGCGCTGCATCTTGGCTGCCTGCGCGATTTCGATGTCCGACGGCATGGGACGCTCCTCGAGCCTCTGGTGGGATGGACGCAATTCTCCAAGACCGGCGCTGCAGCCGGCCTTGACTTTAGTCAATGCGGCGAAGTCAATGCAGCGGTCAAGCGCTACTTGACCAGCAGGACGGGCACGTCCGAGATGTGCATTACCTTGGTGGCGGTCGAGCCGACGAGCGCCTTGCCGAGCTCGCTGTGCCCGCGCGTGCCGATGCAGATGAGGTCGCAGCGCTTGTCCTTGGCGTGTTTGACCAGGCTCTCGGCCACCGCACCAACCAGCGTGTGCACCTCGTAGCGCACCCCGGCCGCGTCCAGTTTTTTCCGCGCGTCAACCAGGCAACGCTCGCTTTCCTCCTGGTAGTACTTGTCGAGCTGCGCCTTGCCGACCGCGGCGCCCATGCCCGGCAGCTTGGGCACCGGCAAATGCACGGTGACGAGGTCGAGGTCGGGCTTGTCCTTCAGCCAGTCCGCGTGGTCGATGAGGAACTGCGCCGCGTTCAGCGAGTGCTTCGAGCCGTCCACCGCCAGCAGGATTCTCATTTGCGCGCTTCCCCTGTTCTTCAGAACATTTTAAGCCTGCAGCTCCCGCAGGCTGCGGCCCTTGCCGTAGCCCGGATCGGCCGGTGCTTCGCCGCCCTTCGTGACCTTCACGGCGCAGTACTTGAACTCCGGGATCTTGCCGAACGGGTCGAGCTTCGGGTTGGTGAGGATGTTGGCCGCCGCCTCGTAGTACGCGAACGCGATGAAAACGCTGCCGCGCGGCGTGCCGGCGTCCTCCCTGGCGTACAGGGAGATCTTTCCGCGCCGCGATTCGACCGAGACCAATTCGCCCGGTTTCACGTTGAGGCTTCTCAGGTCTGCAGGGTGAAGCGATGCCGTCGGCTCGGGCTCGATGGCGTCGAGCACGCCGGCGCGGCGCGTCATCGCGCCGGTGTGCCAGTGCTCGAGCTGGCGCCCGGTGATCAGCACCATCGGGTACTCAGCGTCGGGCCGCTCGTCGGCGCTGATCAGGTCGGCCGGCACGAACCTGGCGCGGCCGGTCGGGGTCGGGAAGTGCGTGGTAAAAACCACCGGCTCGCCGGGATCGCCCTCGTTCTCGCATGGATAGGTCACCGTGGAGTCGCGCTCCAGGCGCTCCCAGGTAATGCCCTTGATCGAGTCCATGCACTGGCGCATTTCATCAAAAACCTGCTTGGGGTGTTGATAAGACCAATCCAGCCCCAGGCGCTTCGCCAGCTCGACGATGATCCACAGGTCGGGCCGCGCCTCGCCCGGCGGGTTCACGGCCTTGCGGCCGAGCTGCACCATGCGGTCGGTGTTCGTGACCGTGCCGTCCTTCTCGGGCCAGGCGGTGGCCGGCAGCACGACGTCGGCCAGGTAGCAGGTCTCGGTGAGGAAGATGTCCTGCACCACCATGTGCTCGAGCTTCGCCATGCCGGCGCGCGCGTGGTCGACGTCCGGGTCGGACATCGCCGGGTTCTCGCCCATGATGTACATGCCGCGGATGCTTCCGTCGTAGGCGGCATTGACGATCTCGACCACGGTGAGGCCGGGCTTCGTGTCCAACGCGGTGCCCCATAGCTTCTCGAAGCGCGCGTTTGCCTCCGGCGTCGAGACGCGCTGGTAGTCGGGGTACATCATCGGGATCAGGCCCGAGTCGGAGGCTCCTTGCACGTTGTTCTGGCCGCGCAGCGGATGCAGGCCGCTGCCGGGCTTGCCGACCTGGCCGGTCATGAGGCACAGCGCGATCAGGCAGCGCGCGTTGTCGGTACCGTGGACGTGCTGCGAGATGCCCATGCCCCAGAGGATCATCGAGCCCTTGGAGGTGGCGAAGGCGCGAGCCACCTCGCGCAGCGTCTGCGCCGGAATGCCGCAGATCGGAGCCATCTTCTCGGGCGAGTAGTTCTTCGCGTTTTCCTTCAATGCTTCAAAGCCGCTTGTCCGATCCTCGACAAACTTCTTGTCGACCAGGCCTTCTTCGATAATGGTGTAGATCATCGCGTTCAGCATCGCGACGTCGGTGTCGGGCTTGAACTGCAGGTAGCGCCAGGCGTGGCGCGCGAGGTCGCCACGCCGCGGATCGGCGTAGATCAGCTTGGCACCGCGTTGGGCGGCGTTCTTCATCCAGGTGGCCGCCACCGGGTGGTTCGAAGTCGGGTTGGCGCCGATCAGGAAGATCACCTCCGCGTTCTCGACGTCGTTCACCTGGTTGGAAACCGCGCCCGAGCCGATGCCCTCGAGGAGCGCCGCCACCGACGAGGCGTGGCACAAGCGGGTGCAGTGGTCGACGTTGTTCTGGCCGAAGCCGGCGCGCACCAGTTTTTGGAAGAGGTAGGCCTCTTCGTTGGACCCTTTTGCCGAGCCGAAGCCCGCGAGCGCGTACTTGTCCTGGTCGCGTATCTTCCTCAGCCCTTCGGCCGCTTTGTCCAGGGCGACATCCCACGAGACTTCTTCGAACACCGCGCGCCAGTTGGCGGGATCGACCGTGAACACCGAGGTCTTCGGAAAGCCCGGCTTCCTGATGAGCGGCTTGGTCAGGCGCTGCGGATGCGCGGCGTAGTCGAAGCCGTAGCGACCCTTCACGCACAGGCGGCCGTGGTTCGACGGGCCGTCCTTGCCGGTGACGAATTTGATGACGTTCTGCTTCACGTGGTAGGTCAGCAGGCAGCCGACGCCGCAGAACGGGCATACCGAGTCGACCGTCTTGTCGATGGTCTCAAGGCCCACTTCGCGCGCCGGCATCAGCGCGCCGGTCGGGCAGGCCTGCACGCACTCGCCGCAGGCGACGCAGGTCGAGGCGCCCATCGGGTCGTGCATGTCGAACACGATGCTCGAGTGCTCGCCGCGGTAGGCGTAGCCGATCACGTCGTTCACCTGCTCCTCTCGACAGGCGCGCACGCAGCGCGTGCACTGGATGCAGGCATCGAGGTTGACCGCGATGGCGGGGTGCGAAATGTCGGCTTTCGGTTGCTTCCTGCCCTCGAATCTGGGCAGGCCGAGGTTCATCTTCCTCGCCCACAGCTCCAGCTCGTTGTCCTTCGAGTACTGCCGTTCGGGCATGTCGGAAAGAAGCAGCTCGAGGACCATCTTCTGCGACAGCTGGGCGCGCGGGTTGTCGGTAGTGACCTCCATTCCCTCCTTCGGGTAGCGGCAGCACGAAGGCGCGAGCGCGCGCTCGCCCTTGATCTCGACCACGCAGGCGCGGCAGTTGCCGTCGGGCCGCATGCCTGGCTTGTAGCAGAGGTGCGGGATCTCGACGCCGTTCTTCTTCGCCGTCTCGATGATCGTCTCGTCGGGGCGGCCGATTACCGTCTTGCCGTTGAGCTTGAACTCAATCGGCATCATGGCCAGCTGCTGCGTCGTAACCCGTTCCATCGCTTAGAGAGCCTCTACCCTTCTATCTCTTGCAGGAAATACTTCATGACCGTCAACGCGGGATTGGGCGCCGCCTGGCCCAGGCCACAGATCGACGCGTCCATCATGGCCTGAGACAGCTCCTGCAGCAACGGCTGGTCCCACTTGCCTGCTTCCATCAGCGTCAGCGCCTTTGCCGTGCCCACCCGGCAGGGGGTGCACTGGCCGCAGGACTCGTCGCGGAAGAACTTCATCAGGTTGACGGCGGCTTTGGCAGCTTTATCTTTGTTACTGAAGATCACTACGGCGGCAGAGCCGATAAAGCTGCCGTGCGGCTGCAGCGTGTCGAAGTCGAGCGGGATGTCGCCCTTCGACGCGGGCAGGATCCCACCCGAGGCGCCGCCGGGCAGGTAGCCGTAGAACTCGTGACCGTCGAGCATGCCGCCGCAGTACTCCTTGATCAGTTCGACAACGGTAATTCCCGCAGGTGCCAAATGCACGCCCGGCTTTTTCACCCGCCCCGACACGGAGAACGAGCGCAAGCCCTTGCGGCCGTTGCGGCCATGCCCGGCGAACCACTGCGGGCCCTTCTCCACGATCTCGCGCACCCAGTACACGGACTCCATGTTGTGCTCGAGCGTGGGACGGCCGAACAGGCCCACCTGCGCGACGTACGGCGGCCGCAGCCGCGGCATGCCGCGCTTACCCTCGATCGACTCGATCATCGCCGACTCTTCGCCGCAGATGTAGGCGCCGGCCCCACGTCTCAAATGTATTGGGGGAAGAGCGCAGGGCGGATCGGCTTTCAGTTTCTTCAGTTCATCTTCCAAAATCTTCCTGCAGCCGGCGTATTCATCCCGCAGGTAGATGTAGATCTCGGCGATGCCCACGGCCCACGCTGCGACCAGCATGCCTTCCAGGAAGCGATGCGGATCGCGCTCGAGGTACCAGCGGTCCTTGAAGGTACCCGGCTCGCCCTCGTCGATGTTGACCGCCATCAGGCGCGGCTCGGGCTCGCCGGCGACGCTCTTCCACTTGCGGCCGACCGGGAAGCCGGCGCCGCCCAGGCCGCGCAGCCCGGAGTCCTCCATGATCTTGGTCAGCCCCTCGCGCGTGTGCCTGCCCGCGAGGCAGTCCGAAATCAGCTTGTAGCCGCCGCCCTTCCTGTACGCGGCGAGCTCGATGTAGTCGGTTTCGGCGCAGGCGATCTGCTTCTTCTCGACCGCTTTTCTGACTGCATCAGCGGTGGCGTGGCCGATGGGGTTCTGACCCACAACCGCCACGGGCGCCACTTCGCATCGGCCCACGCACGGCGCGTGCAGCACGCGCACGGTCTTTCCCAAAATTCCAGGAAGCTGCTCCAGCAGCCCTTCGGAGCCAGCCAATTCGCAGGCGATCGAGTCGCACACCCTGACGGTCAGCGCGGGCGGCGGTGCCTCGCCCTCCTTCACCACCTCGAAATGGTGGTAGAAGGTCGCGACCTCGTACACCTCGGTCTGCGAGAGCTGCATCTCCTGCGCGAGCGCCGCCAGGTGCGCCGCGGAGAGGTGGCCGTAGCGGTCGTTGATTCTGTGCAGATGCTCGATCAGCAGGTCCCGCCGCCGCGGCTCGTCCCCGAGCAGCGCTCGCACTTCCTCGACCGCAGCTGCCTCGACCGGCCGTCCCTTCGGATACGGACGCGCCTTTTCTTTGCCTTTCGTCACGGGCCCTATTATCGGTCCTCGCCAAAGGCTTGATTCTTGACTGCGGTCAAGCGTTTACCCAGACTGCCGGGCATGAAATACAAGCTTCTGGGAACCTCCGGCGTCCAGGTCTCCGCCCTCTGCTACGGCTGCATGTCCTTCGGCGGCGATGCCGACGAGACGACGTCGGCGCGGATGTACCGCGCCAGCTGCGATGCAGGCATCAACTTCTTCGATACGGCGGACCAGTACAACAAGGGGCGCTCGGAGGAGATCCTGGGCGAGCTCGCGCGCGGCCACCGCGAAGAGCTGGTGATCGCCACCAAGTCGTTCAACCCCACGGGCGAGGACGTCAACGCGCGCGGCAACTCGCGCCGCCACATCACGCGCGCGGTTGAAAAGAGCCTCAAGCGGCTGCAGACCGACCGTGTCGAGATCCTGTACCTGCACCAGCAGGACCCGCTCGCGCCGCTCGAGGAATCGATGCGCGCGCTGGAGGACCTGGTGCGCGCCGGCAAGGTGCTCTACCCCGCGCTCAGCAACCACGCCGCCTGGCAGACGCAGCTTGCGCTCGGCGTGCAGGAGCGGCTGGGCTGGGCGCGCCTGCAGGCGCTGCAGCCGATGTACAACCTCGTCAAGCGCCAGGCCGAGGTCGAGATCCTGCCCATGGCGCTCGCCAACAGCATTGCGGTCGTGCCTTACAGCCCGGGCGCGGCGGGCCTGCTCTCGGGGAAATACCTGGAGAAGCAGAGCGGGCGGCTCGTCACGAACAAGATGTACGAGGCGCGCTACGGCGAGCCCTGGATGCACGAGGTCGCGGCGAAGTTCGTCGCCTTCTGCCGCAGCCACGGACTCCACCCGGTGAGCACGGCAGTCGCATGGGTGGCCGCGCATCCCGCGGTGACCGCGCCGATCATCGGCGCGCGCAACGCGGAGCAGCTCCAGGCTTCGCTCGACTCGGTGAAGATCGAGATGAGCCCGGCACTGCGCGCCGAGATCGCCGCGCTTTCGCGCACGCCGCCGCCCGCCACCGACCGGAGCGAAGAGCAGAAGAAGTGAAGCGAGCGTAGTAATGTAGAGCATGTGCCGCGCGCTGCTCTACCTCGGCGAACCCGTGCTGCTCGACAACCTGCTGTTCCAGCCCGACTCGGCGCTGGTGCGGCAGAGCTACATGCCCAAGATGCTGAACATGCTCAACCTCGCGGGGTTCGGGCTGCGCGCCTGGGATCCGGGCTCGCACCAGCCCGAGAAGCCGTTTTTCTACGGCTCGCCGTCGCTACCGGTGTTCGACCGCAACCTCAAGAACCTCGCCGAAAAGGTACGCGCCACCTGCGTGCTCGCGCACGTGCGGGGCGTTGCCTATTCCGCCGCGGTGGAGATCTCGCTGCAGAACGTGCATCCGTTCCAGTTCGAGGGCGTGCCTTGGGCGCTCGCCCATAACGGCGATCTCGCCGGCATGGACGCGCTCAAGCCGCGGCTCGTCCCGCATCTCCACCCGCGCTTCCTCGCCGGCATCCGCGGCACCACCGACAGCGAATGGATCTACGCGCTCTTCATGTCGCAGCTCGCCGACCCCGGCGCCGCGGTCGCCGAGGACGAGGCATTCGAGGCGCTCGGCCGCACGCTGGCAATCCTGCGGCAGACGCGCGCCGAAGCCGGCGTGAGCCTGTCCTCCTCCGTCAACCTCTTCATCGCGAACGGCCGGCAGCTCGTCGCGCTGCGCTACTGCTTCGACTTCGGCCGCTACGATATCGAGTCTGCAAGGCGCGAGCGCGACGGCGTCGAGCGGATGCACGAGGCCAACCTGAGCTTCCTGTCGCTCTGGTACACGCTCGGGCGCAACTACGCGCTGCACTCGAGCGAGTGGAAGATGACCGGCGGCGCCGAGCGCGCCGAGTCGATCCTCGTCGCCTCCGAGCCGCTCACGCGCGACACCTCGTCCTGGGTGGAGCTTCCGGAGTACGGCGCCCTGTTCGCCGAGATCAGGCACGGCCGCCCCTACCTCAGCGTCAGGCTTCTCGACTAGCTGTCGCCGAAGACGATCTGGCCGTGGAGCGCCTTCTCCAGGGCTTCGGCTTCGCCGCGCTCGGCATTCAGGCGCGCGTGGCTGATGAGGCGGATGAGCTGCGTGTTGGTGCGCGCGAGCGCCTGAAGCAGGCTGCGGTGGAGCGCGCGGCGCAGGCTGACCGAGGTTCCGGTCGTGCCTTCGTAGTGGCGCAGGAGCTGCGGCGCGCCGAGCTCCAGGAGGCACGCGGACTCGCGGATCCTCGCCGAGAGCCAGTGCGGCCGGCGCTCCAGCACCGCGAGGTAGCCGACGATTTCACCCGGCCCGGCGATGGTGACGCGCCGCTCCGAGGCGCCCCGGGGGGCGACGATCTCGACCGCGCCGCGGATGACCAGAAAGGCGGCGTCGGCCGGCTCGCCGGCGCCAAAAAGAGCGCCCCGGCGCTCGAGCTCGAACACCGTACAGTCCTGCGTGAGCTCGTCGATCTCCCAGCGGTCGAAGCCGTCGAAGAACGCGAGCATCGGGAGGAACGGCCGCCAGTCGAAACCGGGTGCGGTGCGCTCGTGCGCCTGCGGCGGCACGGCCGTCCGGTCCTCCGCGGCGCGATGCTCGCGCAGCCGCGCGTTCGCCGCGCGCAGCTTTTCCGACAGCACCCCGGTCACCGACTTCTGGATTTCGAGCGCGGCGCTGTCGCGCCCGGCGGCGACCGCCCTGAAGTCGTCGCGGTCGACGAACCAGCCCGCGACGTCGGTCTTCGCAACGACGCTCGCCATGCAGACGGCGCGCTCCACCAGCGCCGTCTCGCCGAACATGGCGCCCGGGCCGAGCTCGGCCACGGTCAGCATGCCGCCTCCGGGCAGCGCCACCCGTGCGTGCACCTCCCCCGAGCGGATCACGAACGCGCCGCGCGCGACCTCACCCTGGCGCAGGAGCTCCTCGCCGCGGCGAAACTCGACCTCCCGGGCTATGGGGAGCAGTTTCTCGTTCAATAACGTCAAGCGCGACGAGTGTACACTCGGCGCGCTGTGGGGTCCGCACCGCCGCTTCCTGCCGCGATCGATGCCAACCGCGTGCTCGGCGTAGTCGCCGCCGTGGCGCGCGAGGCGCGCCCGAACGTGGAGGCGTACGTCGCGCTCGACTCCTCGCTCGAGCGCGACCTCGGCCTCGACAGCCTCGCGCGCGTCGAGCTGGTGCTGCGGCTGGAGCGCGAATTCCGCGCCAGCCTGCCGGAGCAGGCGCTCGCCTCGAGCGAGACGCCACGCGACCTGCTGCGCTTTCTCCTCGCCGCCGCGGGCGCGGCGCCGCACGGCGCCGAGCGCAGCGTCGCGAGCCTGGTGCAGGCCGAAGGCATGCGCGCTCCCGCCGAGGCGCAGACCCTGGTCGAGGCGCTCGAGTATCACGTCGAGCGGCAGCCCGATCGGCTCACCGTGTTCCTCTACGAGGGCGAGAAGGAGCACCGGATCACCTACCGCGACCTGTGGGAGGGCGCAACGCTTTACGCGGCGCGCCTTGCCGCGCAGGGCGTAGGGCCGGGCAAGACGGTGGCGATCATGCTGCCGACCTCGAAGGACTACCTCTTCTGCTTCTACGGGACCCTGCTCGCCGGAGCCATCCCGGTGCCGCTCTACCCGCCGGCGCGCCTCACCACCATCGAGGACCACATGACGCGGCACGTGAGCGTGCTGAAAAGCGCCGGCGCCGCGGTGATGGTAACGATTCCCGAGGCGAAGCCGCTCGCCTGGCTGCTGCGCGCGCAGGTGGAGTCGCTGCGCGCGGTGATGGTGCCGGAGGATTTCACCGGCGAGGCGCGCGACTTCGCGCCGGTGCACGGGCGCGCCGGTCACATCGCGTTCCTTCAGTACACCTCGGGCAGCACGGGCAACCCGAAGGGCGTGGTGCTTACGCACGCCAACCTGCTCGCGAACGTGCGCGCGATGATCAAGGCCGCCCGCGCCACCACCGAGGACGTCTTCGTAAGCTGGCTGCCCCTTTACCACGACATGGGCCTCATCGGCGGCTGCTTCGCCACCATGTACGGCGGCTTCCCCGTGGTGCTCATGTCGCCGCTCGCGTTCCTTTCGCGTCCCAGCCAGTGGCTGCGCGCGATTCACCGCCATCGCGGCACGATCTCCGGCGGGCCGAACTTCTCCTACGAGCTGTGCCTGCGCCGCATCCAGGACGAGGAGCTCGACGACCTCGACCTCTCGTCGTGGCGCTTCGCGTTCAACGGCGCCGAGCCGGTGAGCCCGGAGACCATGACCGCGTTCCAGGACCGGTTCGCGAAATGGAAGCTGCGCAAGAACGCGCTGTCTCCGGTCTACGGCCTAGCCGAGTGCTCGGTCGGGCTCGCGTTCACGCCGCCGGGCCAGGCGTGGCGGGTCGATTCGCTCGACCGGGGCGTTTTTTCGCGCGATGCCCGGGCACAGCCCGCGCGCGCCGACGACCCGGCGCCGCTCAAGGTGGTCGGCTGCGGCTACGCGCTGCCCGGGCACGACCTGCGCGTGGTCGACGCCGCGGGCCTGGAGCTTCCCGACGGCAACGAAGGCCAGCTCCAGTTCCGCGGCCCTTCGGCCACGAGCGGCTACTACCGCAACCCCGAGGCGACCAAGAGCCTCTTCTCCGGAGAGTGGGTCAACACCGGCGACCGCGCCTACATGTCGCACGGCATGCTGTTCATCACCGGGCGCGAGAAGGACGTCATCATCAAGGGCGGGCGCAACATCACGCCCTACGAGCTCGAGGAGGCGATCGGCGACCTGCCGCGCATCCGGCGCGGCTGCGTCGCCGTGTTCGGCAGCGTCGACCAAACAGGCGGCACCGAGCGCGTGGTGGTGCTCGCCGAGACGCGCAGCCGCGACACCGCGCTCGACGACGACCTGCGCCACCGCATCAACGAGCTCGCGGTGTCGCTCATCGGCGGCCCGGTCGACGACATCGTGCTCGCCCCGCCGCACACCGTGCCCAAGACCTCGAGCGGCAAGATCCGACGCGTCGCGGCGCGCGAGTACTACGAGCGCGGGCCGAGCTCGACGGCGTCGCGCTCGGTGTGGCTGCAGTTCATCCGCCTCGTGCTGGCGGGCGTCGGTCCGCAGCTGCGCCGCGGCGTGCGCGCCGCGCAGGGCGTGCTGTTCGCCCTGGCGGCGTGGCTGATCATCGGCGTCTCCTTGATGCTCGTGTTCCTCGCCGCGCTGGTCGCCCCCGGCCGCGTCACCTGGAATGTGGCGCAGCGCTGCCTGCGCTTCTTCTTCCGTGTCTGCCGCATTCCGGTCGCGGTGCAGGGCCTCGAGAACCTGCCTCCCTCGGGGCCGTACGTCGTCGCATCCAACCACACCAGCTATCTCGACGGCGCGGTGCTGGTCGCCGTGCTGCCCTGGCGCCGCTACGCGTTCGTGGCCAAGCGCGAGCTCGCCGACAACTTCTTCAGCCGCGTGCTGGTGAGGGGACTCGGCGCGGTGTTCGTCGAGCGTTTCGACGTGCAGAGAAGCGCGGAGCACGCCGACGCGCTGGTACAGGCGGCCAGGGACGGTGTCTCGCTCATCGTGTTCCCCGAGGGGACGCTGATGCGCCACAGCGGGCTGATGCCGTTCCGCGCCGGAGCGTTCCAGGTCGCCGCCCAGGCCGGCATCCCGGTCGTGCCGGTGTCGCTGCGCGGCGTGCGCTCGGTGCTGCGTGACGAGACGTGGTATCCGCGGCGCGCCCCGATCGCCGCGACCTTCGCGGCGCCGATCGTCCCGGACGGCGACGACTGGAACGCGGTGCTGCGGCTGCGCGACCGCACGCGCGCCGAGATCCTGCAGCACTGCGGCGAGCGCGACCTCGACGCCTAGATCCGCAGCGTCCCTTCGATGCAGGTGACGGCGCGCCCGCCGATCCGCACGCCGTCTTCGTCCACGCGCACGTGCACCCGGCCGTCGCGCTTCATCTGCATGCCCTGGCGCGCGATGTAGCGCTCGCCAAAGCGCTTGAGGCCGTTGGTCTGCTTGAGATAGTGCGCGACCGCGAGGTTGCCGCTGCCGCAGACCGGATCCTCGGGGATGCCGTGCGCGGGCGCGAACGAGCGCACGTGCATCGCGGTCTGCTTCTCGCCCGAGGCCGCGAACACCGTGATCCCGGTCGCCTCGTGGTCGATGGTGAAGGCGGCGAGCGCCCCCATGTCGGGCTTGAGCGCGGCGAGCTCCTGCGCGTCGGCCACTTCGCCCACGATCCAGACCGGCCCCACCTCGATGCGCAGCAGCTTCTTGGCGAACGGCAGCCCGCGCCGCACGTCGGTGATGCGCGGCTCCGGGCCGCGCACGAAGATGCGCTCGTCCTCGAAGGAGAGGTCGAGCACCCCGGCGCCGCACTCCTGCCGCAGGAGCTTCTTCTTCTCCACGAAGCCGGACTCGAGCGCGGCGTAGGCGCTGCCGATCGTGGGATGGCCGGCGAAGGGCAGCTCGTGCTGCGGCGTGAAGATGCGCAGCCGGTAGTCCGCCTGGGACGAAGGCAGCAGGAACGTGGTCTCGGAAAGGTTGACCCAGCAGGCGATGCGCTGCATGTCCTCGGTCTCGAGCGCCTCGCCGCCGAGCACCACGGCCACCGGATTGCCGTAGAACGGCCTGCCGGTGAAGACATCGACCTGCTTCAGGGTGAGGCTCGCGGTTTCGTTCATTTCAGGATCCGCAGCAGATTGTGATGCGCATCGGTGAAAACGGGAAGATCCCTCCGCTCCTCGATCGGCTCGGCAGCCTCGGCGATCCGCCCCCATTCCAGGAGCCTGCGGTTGCGGGTGACGATCACCTGGTCGGTCGAGGAATACCAGTATTCGGGCCCGTCGTCGGCGTCCGGGCTGTCCGAGACGTTGACCGCCTCGAACCCGAATTCGGAGGCGAGGCGCTGCACCACCGGCAGCAGGTCGATGTAGCGGTTGGTGGCCTGGAACACGATCACCCCGTCGGGCTTGAGGTGCTTCACGTAGAGCGCCATGGCCTCGCGGGTGACGAGGTGCATCGGGATCGAGTCGCCGGAGAACGCATCGATGCCGAGCACGTCGTAGCCGCGCGCGGGCTCGCGCTCGAGGGACAGGCGGCCGTCGCCCATGACGAGCTCGGTCTTGGCCGGGGTATCGGCGAGGTAGGTAAACTCGCGCCGCGCGATCTCGACCACGCGCGGGCTGATCTCGTAGAACGTGAGCCTGTCGCCGGGCTTCATCCACGCGGCGATGACGCCGGCGCCGAGGCCGATTACGCCGACGTTCAGCGGCCTCTTCGGATTCATCTCGCGCAGCGAGGTGAACACCCGGCCGTAGCCCGAATCGGGGCTGAAGTAATCGGCGGGCGTGTTGCGGAACGCATCGCCCAGGAGCTGCCCGCCGTGCATGATCGCGCCGTGGTACATCGAGCGGTACGGCACCGGGCTGTAATGGTCGGCGGTGCGCACCACCCCGTAGAAATCGCGCTCCATCACGCGGATGCCGCGCGTGTAGTCGTCGCCGCCCCTCACCACGAGGACGATGGTCGCGCCCAGGACCGCGAGGGCGCCCCACTTGGCGACGCCGCGCACGCGCAAGGCGAACAGCGCGCCGAGCAGCACCAGGGCGATGCCGAGCTCGAAATAGCCGCGCAGCACGAGCGGCGCGATCACCGCCACGAGCACCGCGCCGAGCGCGCCGCCGAGCGACATCATGAGGTAGAAGCGGGTGAGGTGCGCCGGGTCGGGCTTCAGGCGCGCGAGCTCGCCGTGGCACACCATGCACGCGACGAACATGCCGGCCATGTACAGCGGCGCCGCGACGCGCAGGTCGAGCGACGGAATGTAGTACGCCATCGCCGGCACCAGAGCGAGCAGGGCGACGAGCAGCGCGCTGCGCAGGTACCAGCGCGGATGGTCGAACACGAGGATGAAGGTGATGAGGTACAGCGCGAGCGGCAGCACCCACAGGAAGGGCACGCTCGAGACGTTCTGGGTGACGTGGTTGGTGACGGCGAGCAGCATCACCGAGCCCATCGCCGAGAGCGCGAGCCACAGCAGCTGATCTTTCACCGGAAGGGCGCTCGCCGGCCTCGGCGCCGCGTCTTTTTCCGCAGGGTCGAAACCGTTCATCGACATCAGCGCCGTCCCGGCACACAGCAGCGCGAACAGCGCGAACAGCAGCGACCAGCCCCAGCCGAGCTGGGTCAGATCGAACACCGGCTCGAACAGCAGCGGGAAGCCGAGCAGCGCGAGCAGCGAGGCGAAGTTCGAGAGCGCGAACAGGCGATACGGCACCGCGCTGCGAAACCGGCGCCAATACCAGGATTGCAGCAGCGGCGTGGTGGTGGACAGCAGGAAGTACGGCAGGCCGATGGTGGCGACGAGGAGCAGGAGGATGCGCGAGATCGGCTCCTCCTCGCCGCGCGGCTTCCAGCCGCTCGAGGCGATGATCGGCAGGCAGGCGAGCGAGACGACGAGGAGCCCGACGTGCAGCAGCGCCTGCCGGCGCGCGCCCAGGCGCGTGGTGACATCGGCGTAGGCGTATCCCGCGAGCAGCACGCTCTGGAAAAACACGAGGCACGTGGTCCAGACCCCGGCCGAGCCGCCGAACCACGGCAGGATCTGCTTGGCGATGATCGGCTGGACCAGAAACAGCAGGAACGACGAAAGGAAGATCGTCGCCGCGTAAGGCAGCGTGGCTACCAGGGAATACGGTCTTGCCAGGGTCTGAATTGTCTTCTTATCTCAGAACGGATTTCAGTATCTTTCCCATCTCGGCGGGATTGCGCGTGGTCTTGATCCCGCACTCTTCCATCACCGCCAGCTTCTCCTGCGCCGTGCCCTTGCCGCCGGAAATGATCGCGCCGGCGTGCCCCATTCTCTTCCCCGGCGGCGCGGTGACGCCGGCGATGAAGCCGACCACCGGCTTTCTCATGTGGTCCTTGACCCAGCGCGCCGCGATCTCCTCGTCGTTGCCGCCGATCTCGCCCACCATGATGACCGCCTCGGTCTGCGGGTCCTCGTTGAACATCCTGAGAACGTCGATGTGCTTCAACCCGTTGACCGGATCGCCGCCGATGCCGACGCAGCTCGACTGGCCAAGGCCCAGCTCGCGCAGCTGCCCGACCGCCTCGTAGGTCAGCGTGCCCGAGCGCGACACCACGCCGACCGGGCCCTTCTTGTGGATGTGGCCCGGCATGATGCCGATCTTGAGCTCGTCGGGCGTGATCACGCCCGGACAGTTCGGGCCGACCAGCAGCGTCTTCTTGCCCGTCATGCGGTCTTTGGTGCGGATCATGTCGCGCACCGGAATGCCCTCGGTGATGCAGATCACGAGCTCGAGCCCGGCGTCGACCGCTTCGTCGATCGCCGCCGCGGCAAAGGGCGGCGGCACGTAGATCACGGAGACCGTCGCCCCGGTTGCTTTCTTTGCATCCTTTACGGAGCCAAAAATGGGGATGCCTTCGAAGTCCTCGCCCGCCTTCTTCGGGTTCACGCCCGCGACGTAGCAGTTCTTGCCGTTGGCGTACTGCACGCCCATGCGCGTGTGGAACTGGCCGGTCTTGCCGGTGATGCCTTGCGTCATCACCTTCGTGTTTTTGTCGATCAGGATGCTCATTGCTTTCCTTCTTTCGACCCCCTGTAAAGGGGGTCGTGAGCCGCAGGCGAACGGGGGGTTTGGTTTTTCGACAAGCAAACCCCCCGCTCGCAAAATGCGCTCGCTCCCCCCTTAACAGGGGGGCAAATGGCGCGCTTCATCCTTTGGCCGCTTTCACGACTTTCTCCGCGGCGTCGGCCATGTTCTTCGCCGAAATGATGGGCAGCTTGGAATCGGCCAGGATCTTCTTGCCCAGCTCGACGTTCGTGCCCTCGAGGCGCACCACCAGCGGCACGCGCAGGCTCACCGCCTTCGACGCGTCGACCAGCGCCTGAGCGATCACGTCGCAGCGCATGATGCCGCCGAAGATGTTGACCAGGATCGCCTTGAGCGCCGGCGTCTTCAGCATGATCTTGAACGCCTCGGTCACCTTCTCGGTGGTCGCGCCGCCGCCGACGTCGAGGAAGTTCGCCGGGCTGCCGCCGTAGAACTTGATGATGTCCATGGTCGCCATGGCGAGCCCCGCGCCGTTCACCAGGCAGCCGATGTTGCCCTCGAGCTGGATGTAGTTCAGGTCGTGCTTCGAAGCCTCGACCTCGGCCGGGTCCTCCTCGTCGAGGTCGCGCAGCGCGGCGAGCTCGGGATGGCGGAACAGCGCGTTGTCGTCGAAGTTGATTTTCGAATCGAGCGCGACGACCTGGTTCTGCCCCGTGACGATGAGGGGATTCACCTCGACCAGCGAAGCGTCGGTCTCCCAGAAGCACTTGTAGAGCCCTTTGAAGAGCGCACGCGCCTGCGCCAGGGCGGATTGCGGAATGCCGATGCCGAGCGCGATTTCGTCCGCGTCGGCGTCGGCGAGGCCCTGCGCCGGGTCGATCGCGATCTTCTCGATCTTCTCCGGCGTTCTCGCGGCCACCTCCTCGATGTCCATGCCGCCCTCGGAAGAGGCCATCAGCACGACCTTCTGCGAGCCGCGGTCGACCACCATGCCGACGTAGAGCTCCTTCTTGATGTCGGCGCCCTCCTCCACGAGCAGCCTGCGCACCTTCTGGCCTTCGGGCCCGGTCTGGTGCGTCTTGAGCTGCATGCCAAGAATCGACGACGCAAGCTTCTTGACCTCGTCGACTGACTTCGCAACCTTGACGCCACCGCCCTTGCCGCGGCCGCCGGCATGGATCTGCGCCTTGACCACCCAGACGTTGCCGCCCAGCTTCTTCGCCGCCTCGACCGCCTCGTCGACGCTGAACGCGGGGAAGCCGCGCGGCGTGGGCACGCCGAACTTGCGGAACAGCTCCTTCCCCTGGTACTCGTGGATTTTCACGCTGCTTTTCCTCTATACCATTTTGGGTACCACACGCGGACGGTTTCGGTGCTCGTCTCCAGCGCGTGGCACTGGTCGAGCTGGAAGGGCTTCGAGCCGTCGTCCTGCTCCTCCTTCATCTCGCCGGCGAAGGACTGGATCGCGGCGGTGGGCATGCCGGCGAGCATCTCGGTGAGATGGGTGCAGCCGCGCACGCCGCCGAGCAGCTCGTTCGTCTTCTGCCTGAAGCCGCGCACCAGATTCAGCCCGACGAGCTGGCGGTAGGCCGGTGCGATGGTCTCGCAGCCGCCCGGATACGGCACCGCTTCGGAAGACGCCGCCGCCTCGACGACGTTGAGCCTGCGGTCGACGGTGAGGCGCAGCCACATGCTGTGCACCGGCTGGCCGGCGCGGCGCACGCCGGTCTTCAGGTGGTAGTCGTGGTTCTTGATGTCGGTGAGGTGCGCCTCGATGTCCCAGAGCCCGTCGGCGCGCTTGTAGCCCTCGTAGCGGACGCGGCGCGTGTGGAGGAGCTCGCGCTCGACCTCGGTGACCGGCAGGGGCATAGGCCGCGGATTCTAGCAGGCCCCTGCTAGAATTTTTTCGGTGAAGTACGTTCTGGCCCTCGATCAGGGCACCACCAGCTCGCGGGCGATCCTGTTCGACGAGGCCGGCGGCCCGGTGGCGCTCGGGCAGCGCGAGTTCCGCCAGATCTTTCCTCAGGCGGGCTGGGTCGAGCACGACCCGCGCGAGATCTTCGCCACGCAACGCGACGTCGCGCGCGAGGCGCTGCGCAAGGCCAACGTTTCCGCCAAGGACGTGATGGCGATCGGCATCACCAACCAGCGCGAAACCACCATCGTCTGGGACCGCCAGAGCGGCGAGCCGATCGCGAACGCCATCGTGTGGCAGGACCGGCGCACCACCGGGCTCTGCAACGACCTGCGCGAGGTCGGCGCCGAGAGCCTGATCCGCGAGCGCACCGGCCTCGTGATCGACCCCTATTTCAGCGGCACCAAGCTGGCGTGGCTGCTCGACGAAATTCCCGGCGCGCGCGAGCGCGCGGTCCGCGGCGAGCTCGCGTTCGGCACGGTCGACACCTGGCTTATCTGGCAGCTCACCGGAAACCGCACCCACGTCACCGACGTCTCCAACGCCTCGCGCACCCTGCTCTTCAACATCCACACCAACGAGTGGGACGACGAGCTGCTGAGGCTGCTGCGCGTGCCGCGCGCCATCCTGCCCGAAGTGCATCCCTCGGCGCACGCGTTCGGCATGGTGCCCGCCGGGACCCTTGGCGAGCCGCTGCTGATCGCCGGCGTCGCCGGCGATCAGCAGGCAGCCTTGTTCGGCCAGGCCTGCCACGCGCCCGGCATGGCCAAGAACACCTACGGCACCGGTTGCTTCATGCTGCTCCACACCGGCGACAAAGTCGTCCAGTCCGCGAACGGCCTCGTCGCCACCGCGTGCGCCCAGACGGGCGCCAGGGAATACGCGCTCGAAGGCAGCGTGTTCATCGCCGGCGCGGTGGTGCAGTGGCTGCGCGACCAGCTCGGCTTTTTCAGCAGCTCGAGCGAAGTGGAACGGCTGGCATCCGAGGTCCTCGATTCCGGCGACGTCTTCGTGGTCCCCGCCTTTGCCGGACTGGGCGCGCCCTACTGGGACCCGAACGCGCGCGGCACCATACTTGGATTGACGAGAGGAACGACAAGAGCCCATATCGCGCGCGCGGCGCTCGAGTCGATCGCGTTCCAGAGCGCCGAGGTGCTCGAGGCGATGCAGAAGGACTCGGGCGACAAGCTCGCCGAGCTGCGCGTCGACGGCGGGGCTTCCGCGAACGATCTTCTGATGCAGTTCCAGGCCGACCTTCTCGGCGTTCCGGTGGTGCGGCCGCGCGTGCTCGAGACCACCGCGCTCGGCGCGGCCTACCTCGCCGGCCTCACCGTGGCTCTCTGGAAGTCGCGCGAGGAGCTCGCGCAGCACTGGCAGGCCGCGCGGCGCTTCGAGCCGCGGATGGATCCATCGCGCAGGGAAGCGCTGATGGCGCGCTGGCGCGAGGCGGTGAGCCGGGCGCGCAAGTGGGCCAAGCTTGGGTCGTAAAGGCGCGGCACCAACCGCGTAATCTACGGCGTCAGCACGGCCTCCGGCGCTTCTTGGAGTTCACCGTCGTCCGACCCAGAGGGGATCATGGCGGGGTCGGAAGCGGCCCCGGCAGCAGGCGCCGGCTTCACGGTCGGTTCTTTCAAGCTCTCGCGCCCCGGGGAGAGGAAGGCAATGAGCGCCTCCTCCTCTACGCTCGGCTGGACAAAGCCCATCGCGCGCGGCAGCAGCTGGGCGATGCAGCTCAGCGTGCTTTGGCCGTCGCCGTTGTCGCCCACGACGTACCACAAACGGCTGTGCGGCGAAAAGCGGCCGAGGATCGGCAGATTGTCGCGGGTTTCGCCGAATACGCTGTAGTGCAGGGCGAGCTCCCTGCGTCCGGCGAGGCGAGGAAACGTCTCGGCGCACCAACGCACCAGCCGCTCGGCGGAGCGCGCGGCGTTCGGCGGCGCATGAAAATTGTCGCCGACCACTGACGTATCCTCGCCGCCGACGATGAGCTTGCCGTCCTGGCGTGCCCAATAGTGCGCATGCGGGTCGAAGTAGTAGGCATTCGGCGTGTTCTCGCCTGGATCGTCGAAGGCGACGAGAAACGTCCAGTAGGAGCGCATCCTGCCGTTGAGATTCGCATCGCGATCGATGATGAAGCCGTTGGTCGCGATGACCACGTGCGCGGCGCTCACCGACTGGCCGCCCTCGAGCTCGGCGCGCACCAGCTCGCCCTCCTCGCGCAGCGCGACCACGCGTGATTGCTCGCGGTAACGCGTCTCGCCAAGCGAGCGCGCGATCGCCTGCACGTAGCGCGTCGAGTCGACGATCGCGTCGTCGGTGACGAACAAGCCTTGGACGTACTTTCCCGGGGCGGCGCCGTAGAGCGCCTCGATCCGCCCGGCGTCGTAGCGCTCGATGTCGGCGTCGATGCCGAGGTCGCGCATCACGCGGTGTTCCTCGCGCAGTCTCCTCTCGTCGTCGGGCTCGCCGACGATCAGCGTGCCGTACTGGCGCACGAGCTGCGGGTCGAACTCCCGCGCGAGCCGGAGCTGCAACTCGACGCCTCGGCGCTTGACCCGCATCAGGTTGAGCGCCACCTGCCGGTTGAAGCGCCGCGAGAGATAGGTATAGCCACGGTCGTCCGGCGTGAGCACCATCTTGGTGTAATCGGGGAAGACCGGACCCGGTGTGCCGGACAGGTATGTATTCCCGCCCAGCCCGATGCGCTCGGCCTCGAGCACGAAGACGTCGTCGACTCCGGCGCGCACGAGATGCAGCGCCGCGCTGAGACCCGAGAGGCCGCCGCCAATGATGAGAATTTGAACGTCGGGGCACATGAGACACCTCCCCTCCATTCTGCGCCCTCGAAAGCGACCTCTCCGGCCTACTTATGTTCAGCGGCAAGTCATACTGCCTATGCGCCCCAAGGATCGCGCACGAGTCCCGAGTTCGTCTGTTGTCAACAGCTTCTCTTGACTTTTGATTTCTTCGGCACCCTCAAGGCGCTGCGGCGGCCAGCGACTCGAAAGTGACGCGCACGTAGTCGTCGCCGCGGCGCAGGAGCTGCACGCCGCGCAGATGGCGCGTCGCCCCGTTCACGCCCGCTTCGTAGACCCGGCCCTCCTTCCAGCTCTCGGGCGGAAGCAGCAGGTTCGGCGTCTGCGAAGCCGCGGAGCCGTCGGCGAGGATGATCGCGCGGGCGCGGTTGAAGGCGAATTCCCGGGCGGCTTCCGCCGTGAAGGCGTTGTCCTCGTGCTGCTCGTACAGGGTGCGCAGCTCCACGGCAACCGGATCGCGGCTCAGGATCGCGATCGTGGCGTGCAGGCAGCCGTCGCGCCTTGCGTGCATGGCGCGGATCACGCCTATCCAGTACTCGTCGCTGCCGTTCATCGAAACGGCGACCAGGTCGCCGCAGCGCGCCCGGTCCCCCGAAGTCGGCGCCATCTCGGCGCCCAGCTCGTTGCCGCCAGTGTCCTGCAGGGTCCAGGTATCCGGCTTCGCGGTCGTCTCATCGCCGTCTTCGACCAGGGCGAGCTCCTGGGTGACCGATCGCCCCCGGGAAAGCTGCTGCCAGACCTGCGAATAGCCCTGAATGACGCGCAGGCTGCCGCTCGCCGGCGAGCGCGCAGGCGGCGTGTACGGGCAGGTCTGGGCCCAGAACGCCAGGAGGTGCCGGGTCGCCGAGAGCTGCGTGTAGGGATCGATGTCCACGCCGAAGGCCTTGACGTCTTCGACCTTCGCCGCCGCAAGCTGGCGGTGAAGCTTTTCCAGTGCGCCGAAGCCGGCGCCCGCGCCGAAATAGCGCAGCGCGGCCGCGCCGGACTCCGCCCCCGAGGTGCGGCGCGGCGGGAGGTCGCTCGAGGGATCGAAGCAGAAAGGGTTGTCGGCGACGCCGAGCGGGCGCAGCGTGAAATCCTGCCCGAGCTGCTCGGTCACGCGGTCGGCGACTTCGATCTGCCGCGGCGCCATCATGTCGGGCCCGCACGAATGCAGCATCAGCAGCCGAAGCAGCTCCTGCGTGACGGTGATCGTCGTCGCGTCGGAGGGATGCAGGTGAACCGGCGTGGCGGCGCAACCGACTTTCTGCGCCTTGTCGTGGACGGCGTACGCCATGCGCCAGAGCTTCGCGGGAACGCTGAGGTAGCGCATCAGGCAGGCCTTCGCCAGCGTGCGACACGTGTGAATGCACCTGGCGGCGTCGGCCGCGGCGACGAGCCGGAGCGACTGACTGCTGTCAGGGCTCTTGAGCGGCGTCCTGGCCGACCCATAGAGCGCACGCGCCAGCACCACGAGGTAGCGGCTGAGCGTCTCCCAGGTCGCCGGGTCGGCGTTGCGGCGTCCTCCTGCCGGTTTCCCGAGAAACTGCGCAAGAAGCGCCGCCACGTGCGCACCGCCAGACTCGTGGATCTGCGACAGGACTTCGCTGCGGGCCTTGCTGTTTTCGCTCGGCAGGCCTTTTTCGAGCCAGCCGGTGAGCTCTTCGAGCGCGGCGGCCGGGTCGGCTCCGCGCATGCCGGCGAGCAGCTTCCCCGCCGACGCCGGAGTGCGCATCGACGCGTCGAGATGACCGTCGTCGCCTTTCTTCAGCCAATCCAACATCCGCGCACTCTCCGCGTACGGGGCGCAAGATGCTGTGAGCATAGCTCCGGCGCGCGTCGAATGCGGTGACGCAATGGACGCTCGGGTGGAATCTCGCCTGCCAAAAATGACCGGGGGTCCGTGGTCTTGCGACCAGGACCCCCGACGTTGCAGCTTGATGCCCGGGCGGCTGGCGCCGCCGCGGCCTAGCGTTACCGCCGGTCGGCGTGGCGCTCCCAGCGCTCGTTTTCACGCTGGTGCTTGTGCTTCTTGCCGCGCACGACGACTTTCACCGGCGCGTGGCCCTCGAACGGCTGGCCGTCCACCCGGCCCCTGAGCACGCCCTCGAGGTCGCCTGCGTTGAAGCTGGCCTTCTTCAGGTCGAAGAGGCAGACCAGGTCCTTGCGGCGATCGCGGTTCATGTAGAGGCCCTCGCTGTGGCAGCGGATCAGGCTGGCCTCGTTGCCATCCGCACCGAAGGTGATCGAGCTGCGGTCAACCTTGAGCGCGTTGAACGTGCTCGACGAGAGCAGAGCGACGACGATCTTGCCGTCGGTATTCGCCCAGATCTTCGTCACGCCCGAGTGACGCGGCCGGATGTCGATGTTGATCTGCTTGACCCCGCCCACCACCGGACCCGGACCAGGCGGCGGCGTATCGACCGGCGGCGGCGTATCCGCGGGCGGCGGCGGCGTATCCGCAGGCGGCGGCGTATCCGCAGGCGGTGTATCGGCCGGCGGCGGCGGCGGCGTCGTCACCCCGGAGATCGTCAGCGTGTAGCTGCCGTTCCCCGTATTCTGGTCGAGGGCCGACGAGGTGAGCATGCCGCCGTCCATAAACGAGCGCGAAAGCGCCACGGTCTGGCCGGTGCTGGACACGCCCACGATGTACGTGCCGGTAGCCGGCAGGAGGGCGTTGACGATGCGCGAGTCGTTGGTCGCAACGGAGCCAAGATCGATGTCGTCCGCATCGTCGTTGGAGTACAGCATCGTGCCGTCCGGCATGAACAGGGCGATGATGGTATCCACGCTACGGATCGGATTGGTCAGCCCGCCGTCCTTGATGCCGCCGTTGATGTCGATGGTCAAAAGGTCGTTCGCGGTCGCATCGAACGAATAGAAGTCGACATCCGGCACGGCCGTCACCGAGTACGTCGTGTTGCCGATGGCGCCGTTCACCGTCGCGGTGCCGCCGACGAAGGCATCACCACCAAGACGCTGAGCGGTGGCCAGCGAGTCGTCGGCGCCGGGAGTGGTTTCGGTTTCCTCCACGGCGAGCGCGACACTGGTTGCCAGCGTTGCGGCGACGAACCCTGCCGCCGCGAGTGCGTTGCGAACAATGCGATTCATAGATCTACCCCCCTTTCTCGCCGACTACACTACTGGCAGTGATCTGCGGTACGCAGGGGAGAGTTCACGCCGGCTGTGGATAACAACGAGCCGCGCGTCTTACGTCACGCCATCGGGGTGATTTTTCTTTCAGGAATCGTCAACGAACGCAGCGGCGAAGTGCTAGATCTCACCGCGCCAACTAATGCCTGAGCCGATCCTGCGAGCGAGTCGGCTGCAGCGAATAGCACGGACTCGAGCTGCTGGACCCCGCGGTCCCAGCCGCGCATCCAACTTCAAGGCGGGCTTGCATCCTTCAAGGACTGATTACGGGTTCGAATTCCCGGCGTATTTAAGCGGTCCTGTGGTGCCGCCGCCACCACCTCCGCCCCCGCCACCACGACAAAGATTCCCGCGGCGAGACCCGCCAGCGCTCTGCTCATGATTTTTCCTCCCCGAAAAGTCCTACCGGGCGTTGCTAACTCACTGCACTGTAGTGGGAGTGGTGACGGTGTTATCCAAGAGGTTCGTTTCGAACGCGCTACTCGTGACGGTGGCAACGTTCGAGAGGGTCGCTGGCACGTTCGGGGTCGTAACCACGATAGTCACGTCGGAGTTGGTTCCCGCTTTTACCGTCTTCAGGTTGCACGTTACCGTCGATGCCGCTTGGCTGCACGATCCCCCCTGAAACGTCTGCACCGAGACAAAGGTGACCTCAGGGGGCAGCGTGTCGGTGAGCACCACATCATTCGCCGGGAGCACGCTGAAATTGCCGACAGAGAGTCTGTAAGTCAAAGTGGAGTTGGTCGGAACCACCTGGCCGGGGACGGCGGAGGCCTGAAGTAACAATGAAACCACCTGAGGAATCGACGTGAGGTCGTTCGGCTTCGTCCCCTGCAGGTATTCGGTCAGGTTGCTCACGCCGTCGAGGTCCTTGTCTTTGTCGGCGTCGAACCGATCGTTGGGGTCGAGGCCGTACGCGAGCTCCCAGCTGTCGTGCATTCCATCGCCGTCTGTGTCGACGAGATTCGAACCTGCAGGGCGCGTCAGGTCGGTCCAGGCGAGCGTGACGACCCGTTCGAAGCCTGCGAGGACAGGATTGAGATCTAGGGAAAGCCTGACACCGTTTGCCGAAATCGTCTGCACCAGGATGCTGGCGCCGTTTGCACCGGTCAACGTCAGCTCGCCGCTCTGCGGAAAGGGCTGCGTGGGGCTCGCGAAAGTGAGCGGCACGCTCGGGTTGGTGGCGATGGTGACGAAACCGTGAGTAGAGTGGAACACCCGCCCGTTGATCGTTTTGGTGAAGGGGAAATTGCCGGAAGTCACGACCGTAATTTCAGCTTTCATCATGACGCCCGAATCAAGGTCCAGGACGACCGCGTTCTCGGTGATCGTCTCCTTTTGGAGGCCCGGGTCGAATTGCACCTGAACGAAGCCGCCGAGATCGGCGTTGGCCGAACCGCGAAGGCTGAGCCTCCCGAAACTCACCGTGAAATTGGTGAGGAGTGACTGCTGCGGAGGCGGCAGCAACAGGACACTGTCGATGCGCAAAGTCGCGATTCCATCAAGGGAGTCGCCGCCCTCAACGCAGTTCCTAAAGGTCACGTTGACCGTGCCAGTACCGCCCGGCGTCAGGTCACCGTTAATACTCACCGAACCGCCGTTGGGGCAGGGATCTGTCTCGTTGACCGGAACCGCGGTCGGCGATGTGTTCGTCGTCGGCTTCGCAGCGGCTGCAAGCACTCTTCGAGCGGCACGCCTAGGGACATCGGCCGCCGACCCATCGCCCGTTTGTGGCCCCTGCGAAGGAGTAACGCTACCAAACGCCCCCGCCACGTCCGCGCCTGATTCCGTATTCGACGCAGTGCCGGTGAGCACGGCGGCGTTTGACGTACTGATGACTGCGGGATTCGTGTTCCCGGTGTATTGGAGCGCGGCTTGACCGCCCCCGCCCCCGCCGCTGCCTCCACCGCCGCTGCATCCCGCAAGACCGACGACGAACATTCCCGCGGCGATACCCGCCAAGAGTTTTCTCATGGTGTCCTCCCTTCCCCAAGAAAAATCCTACCGTTTTTTCGTTAACGGGAGAACATGTGACGACAAAGGATAAGAGGCCTCGCTTAGCTTCCTGTCCTGTTGCGGCGCGGGCGCTGTAAGATTTTCAAGGGAGTCCGAGCACCACTGAGTCCTTCGGATAGCGAATGGTGTAGTCGGTGACGAACTTGAGCGTCTCGCCCGGCAGGAGCGGCTGTTCCCACGCGACCACGCCGCGCTTTTCCTCCCAGTCGGTGTGCTTGGGCTTCGGCTCGAAGGCCGCATCGATGCTGATCTGGTCCGAGACCGCTACGGGGGAGGCATCGAGCACGAGGAGCTCCACGGGCACTTTGTGCCTGCTGGTGACAATGTAGAGGTCGGCGATCTGGCGCTCGTTGCGCTGAGTGATAAGGCCGCCCGTGCCGCTGCGGTTCTTGGTGCGGTTCGTAGTGACCTGGATGCGGTCGTCGCGGCCGAAGGGGAGGATGAGCTTTTCCTTCGCCTGCGCATTCCAGAAGGTCGAGCCGATATAGCTGCCGTCGCGGTAGAGCTGCGCGTCGCCTGGGATCCAGACGCCCTCGGGAAGCTCGGCCTCGGCGGTCACCATTGCAAAGCCGCCCTGCCGGGGAACCACACGTGCGCGCTGCTTGACCGCGATGGATTCTCTCGAGAGCGAAACGTTGACCTGGCGGCCGTCGGCGGGCAGGTCGACCTGCCCAGGCACCTCGAACTCGGTGGCGAACTGCGTCTGAAATTGCGCCACGATCTGCGCCGGCTCGTCGGCGCGCGCCACAGCCTTGTCGTTCAGCACCCTGTGTTCGGGCATTGCCATCGCCGGCGAGCGCACATCGCTCGACGAACCGAACGAGTCGACCTTAAGCGGCGGACGGATCACGAGCTGCCAGGTCGAAGGATCGACGATCTGCGCGGCGCGCGGCTGGCCGGTGGAAAGGCGCAAGGCGACGCCGCGCCAGTCCTCGCCGGTGCGCTGCATGATCGTCGCCTGGCGCTCGAGCTCCACGCGCGAGGTCGACGAGTCGAGCGCGGCGCGGTACACGGGCTTCCAGCCCGCGTTCGTCACCTGGTACGTGGCGCGAACTTCGCCCGGGCGCGACGCCGTGAAGCTAATGGCGAGCGTGCGCGCGTCGCGAGCGCCCGTGCGCAGCCGCGCGAGGTCGCGCTGCAGCGCTGCGATCTGCTTGTCGATCGCCCGCTTCTTGATTTCGATGCGCTGGATCTGCCCGTAAGCGTCGCCGGCACCGCGCCGCAACGCCTCGATGACTGCCGGGATCGCCTTTGGATCCACGGCGATGGGACGCGCCTTGTCGCCTTCCGCGTCCGGCCGCGCGTGAAGAGACGCAAGGTAGTCGCGCACCAGCTCGGCGGTTTTCACCTCCACGTCGAGCGCCGCCTTGTCGTCGTTCAGCGCCTGGATCTTCGCCTCGAGGTCGGCTTCGCGGCCGCTCAGCGCCTCGGCGCGGCCGACGTCCTGCACCGAAACCTCGCCGACCCGGATTCCGGGCCCGGCTTCTACGCGCAGCGTGCGCAGGTCGAAGTTGGCCGGCAGCCCGGTCATCTCCAGAGTGCCGCTGCCGGGCGCTACGCCTGCGGTGCGCTCGATCGCCGCGCTACCCGGGTACAGCGTGACCCGGCTGATCCTTCCCGATGGCTCGGCCGCCGCCTCGCCGGCGAAAGTGGCGATGACGGCGAACGCGATGATTCCAGTACGAATGCGGATACGGCTTGGCATGGTGGGCTCCCTTGAGTTCCACCATTAAACGGATACCGCGGAAAAACGGGTTAACGCGGTGTTTGCGGGCCTACGGTCAGCCGCCGCATGCGGCGCCGCTGCCCGTGGTAGTCGTTGACCGCGTTGTGCTGCGTGCAGCGGTTGTCCCAGATCGTCAAGGTCCCCGGCGCCCAGCGCACGCGGCAGGTGAACTCGGGCCGCGTCTGGTGCGCCTGGAGGAAGTCGATGAGCGGGCGGCTCTCCTCCTCGCTCATGTCCTTGAAGTGGATGGTGTGGCTTCGACTGACGTACAGCGCCTTGCGCCCGGTGTCGGGATGGGTGCGTACGACGGGATGCTCGGCTTCGTACCCGTCGGCGTTCTCGGTGTCGTGTACCTTCATGCCGCCGATGGTGCTGTGCATCTTGCGGCGGCCGCCGGTGACCTTGAGGCCCGCGCTGTACACGCCGACCAGCTTGTCGAGAAGGCCCCGCATGCCTTCGGAGAGCGCGTCGTACGCGGCAGAGGTGCTCGCAAACAGCGTATCGCCTCCGTGCGAGGGCGTCTCGACGGCCTGGAGAAGCGTCGCGAGCGGCGGCTGAGGGAGGTAGGTGGTGTCGGAATGCCAGTTGCCCCCGAAGTTGGTGGTCTCGCGCTCCTCCTTCACGACCTCGAAGATGTAGGGGTAGCCGTCCAGCCCGGTGACGAAGGGATAGAAGCAGGGCTCGCCGAAGCGTGCGCCGACGCGCATCAGGTCGGCGGGCTCGAGCGCCTGGTCGCGGAACACGAGCACCGAGTGCCGCAGGAACGCACGATGGATCTCCCGCCAGGCTGCATCGTCCTGCAGAGTCGCCAGCGCGACGCCGCGAACCTCGGCTCCCAGCGCGCCAGCCAGCGGCTCGATTATCATTACCCTAGTCTATGACAAAACGCATTGCGGTCGTCGGGGCGGGCGCCCTGGGAGGCTATGTCGGGGGCTCGCTCGCGCATCTCGGTCACGACGTCACGCTCATCGATGCGTGGCCGGAGCACGTGGAGACCATCCGCTCGCGCGGCCTGGAGCTCGACGGGGTCACGCCGGAGGAGAAATTCGTCGTCCGGAAGGCGAAGACCCTGCACCTTACGGAAGTGCAGTCGCTGGCGCGGAGCCCGGTCGACGTGGCGATGATATCGGTCAAGTCCTACGACACCCGCTGGGCGACGGCGCTCATCGCGCCCTACCTCTCCGAGCAGGGCTTCGCGCTGTCGCTGCAGAACTGCCTGAACGAGGAAACCATCGCCGCGGTGGTCGGCTGGGGTCGCACGCTCGGGGCGGTCGCCTCCGTCATCTCGGTGGACCTCTACGAGGCGGGCCGCATCCGCAGGACCGCCCCGAAAGGCGGCGACAAGCACACGGTGTTCCGCATCGGCGAGCCGCACGGTCGGATCACGCCCCGCGTCGAGGAGCTGGTCGAATGGTTCCGGGGAATCGACAGCTCCAAAGCAACCACCAACCTGTGGGGCGAGCGCTGGTCGAAGCTGGTGCAGAACGCGATGGGCAACCCGGTGACCGCCGCAACCGGGCTCACCACCGGCGACTGCCTGCGCAACGACGCGATCCGGCGCTTTCAGATCCGCCTCGCCGGCGAAGCGGTGCGGGTCGGCCAGGCGCTCGGCTACCAGCTCGAGAAAATCCGCGGCGTCGAGCCCGAGACCATGGCGCGCGCCTCCGAGGGCGACGCCCGCGCGCTTTCCGAAGTCGAGGCGCTCATCGTCCCCAAGGCCGGCTCGAACCCGCGCGCCGACATCCAGCGCCCGTCGATGGCGCAGGACATCCTGAAAGGCCGGCGCACCGAGATCGACGCGATGAACGGCTACATCGCCCGGAAAGGCGCCGAAGTCGGCGTGCCGGCGCCGAGCCATGCCCGGCTCGCCGACATCGTGACGCGCGTCGAGCGCGGCGAGCTCAAGCCGTCGCCTTCGCTGCTCCCCTAAAGGCTAGACGAGATACTTCTTGAAGTGGGCGATGGTGCGGTCCCACGCCAGCTTCGCCGCCGCTTCGTTGTAGCGCGGGGTGGAGTTGTTGTGGAAGCCGTGCTGCGTGCCGGGGTAGACGTGGATCTCGTAGCGCACGCCGGCCTTCTTCATCGCGTCTTCGTACGCGGGGTACATCTCGTTGATCCGCGGATCGTTCTCGGCGAGATGGGCGAGGATCGGCGCCTTGATCTTGCCGACCGCGGCAGTCTCGGCCGCCGCGCCATAGAACGGCGCCGCCGCTTGCAGGTCCGTTCCCATCGCGGCCGCAAGGAAATTGGTGGTGCCTCCGCCCCAGCAAAATCCGGTCGCGCCCAGCTTGCCGTTCGAGAGCTTGTGGGCCTTGAGAAACTTCGCGCCGTTCAGCATGTCGGCGCGCAGCTTCGGCTGGTCGAGCTTCGCCTGGAGCTCGCGGCCTTCGTCGTCGTTGCCCGGATAGCCGCCCGCGGGCGTGAGGCCGTCGGGCGCTAGCGCGACGAAGCCCGCGACCGCGGCGCGGCGCGCCACGTCCTCGACGTAGGGATTGAGGCCGCGGTTCTCGTGGATCACGAGCACCGCCGGCCACGGCCCCTGCCCGGCGGGCTGCACCAGGTAGCCGCGCATCTTGTCCGTGTTTCCGCCCGGCGACGCGTAGGTCACGTACTGCGCCTTGATGCGCGAATCGGTGAAGGAAATGGTCTGCGCGCGGGCATAGTCGGGCATCAGGCCGTAGGCCACGGCCAGCGCGCCCGCGCCCAACGCACCGGCGCGCCTGAGGAATTCGCGCCGGTCGATCCGGCCGTGGCAGTACTCGTCGTAGAGATCGTAGACCTGCTGGTCGAGCTCGGCCTGGGTGACGGCGTTCATCGCTCCTCCGTTATTGGCGTCCAATACTGGGTAAACGGTCACATCCCGCTACGAATTCCGCCGCTGCGGGTGGATGCGTTCTGGTATCTTCAAGTGTCAACGATAAGCGCGGCCGGACCGTTACACAACGAGAGCCGCAGGGCAAGAAAGAAAGTCTTGAAACTCTTCCACGGAATCCGCGGGACCGCGAGTCCCGGGCAGGGCGAGCCGCCGCAGGGGCTCATCGCCTTCTATTGGCACTTCGTGCGGCAGACGAAGGGCTGGTACGCGGCCATGTTCGCGGCCAGCCTCGCGGTGGCGCTCCTCGACACGGTGATCCCGCTCTTCATCGGCCGGCTGGTCTCGCTCATGGAGGCAGCCGACCGGCAGGCGGCCGTGGCCGCGCAGTGGCCGATGCTCGCCGGAATGGTCGCGCTCGTGCTGTTCGTGCGTCCGCTCGCCATCCTCGTCGACATCGCGATCCGGCACAACGCGCTCATCCCCGGGGCGACCAGCCTGATCCGCTGGCAGAGCCACTGGCACGTGGTGCGCCAGAGCTGGCCGTTCTTCCAGAACGACTTCGCCGGGCGCATCGCCAACCGCGTCATGCAGACCGCCAACGCGCTGCGCGAGAGCACGATGGCGAGCATCCGCGCGGTCTGGTACATCGCGGTCTACGGCGTGACCGCCTTCGCGCTCATGACGCTGGCCGACTGGCGCCTCGGCGTGCCGACGCTGCTTTGGTTCGCGGGCTACGTCGTGTTCCTGCGCCACTTCGTGCCGAAGCTGCGCGAGCTGGCGCGCGAAAGCTCGGAGCGGCGCTCGCTGGTCATGGCGCGGGTGGTCGACAGCTACACCAACATCCAGACGGTGAAGCTCTTCGCCCGCCTCGCGGACGAGGACGCCTACGTGCGCGAGTCGGTGGACGTGCACCAGAAAGCCATGAAGGCGCACATGAGCGTCATCACGCGCTTCCAGATCGGGCTGACGGCGCTGAACGCCGCGCTCCTCGTCGGCACCGCGGCGATCGGCGTGTACCTCTGGGCGCACGGCAGCGTGAGCGCCGGCATCGTGGCCACCGCGCTGCCGCTCGCCTGGCAGACGGCGAACGCGGCCGGCTGGGTGAGCTGGGAAGTGACCGCCATCTTCGAGAACGTCGGCGTGGTGCAGGAAGGCATGCAGTCGATCGCGGTGCCGCACTCCGGGACCGACCGGGCCAGCGCGCGGCCGCTCGAGGTGTCGCGCGGCGAGATCGTGTTCGACAACGTCACCTTCGGCTACGGCCGCAAGGACGCCGCGCCCGTCATCAGTCATCTTCACCTGAAGATCCAGCCCGGAGAGCGCGTGGGGCTGGTCGGCCGGTCCGGCGCGGGCAAGTCGACCCTCGTCAACCTGCTGCTCCGGTTCCACGAGACCGAATCGGGAAGGATCCTGGTCGACGGCCAGGACATCGCCGGCGTGGCGCAGGAAAGCCTGCGCGCGGCGGTCGGCATGGTCACCCAGGACACCTCGCTCCTGCACCGCTCGATCGCCGCGAACATCCGCTACGGGCGCCCGAGCGCCACCGACGCGCAGGTCGCCGCGGCGGCGGCCAAGGCGCAGGCGCACGAGTTCATCCTGTCCTTGCGCGACTGGAACGGGCGGACCGGCTACGCCGCGCACGTCGGCGAGCGCGGCGTGAAGCTCTCCGGCGGTCAGCGCCAGCGCGTCGCGCTCGCCCGCGTCATCCTGAAGGACGCCCCGATCCTCGTGCTCGACGAGGCGACCTCGGCGCTCGACAGCGAGGTCGAGCTCGCCATCCAGGAGCAGCTCCTCGACCTGATGGAGGGGAAGACGGTGATCGCGATCGCGCACCGCCTGTCCACCATCGCGCGCATGGACCGCCTGATCGTGCTCGAGGCCGGGCGCATCGTCGAGCAGGGCACGCACGAGGAGCTGCTCGCCCTCGGCGGCCATTACGAGAAGTTATGGCGTCATCAGTCGGGCGGCTTCCTCGGCAACGACGTCGTCGACGCGGTATCGGCCTAGCAGGACCGTGCTTTAATTCGAAGCTTCTCCTTAGACAGCCGGGGAGGCGCTCTTGGCCGGTCTCGTTGCACCGCATGGCGGAGGCGGCCTCAAGCCGCTCGCACTGACCGGCGAAGCGCTCGCCGCCGAGC
>Ga0114129_10000824_pt1 | contig 40007 bp, 34 predicted proteins | sample RhiMetdeltSRZDD1_FD_80071 | JGI IMG/M metagenome (GOLD analysis project Ga0114129, IMG submission 80071) | Populus rhizosphere microbial communities from Tennessee, USA - Rhizosphere MetaG P. deltoides SRZDD1 (version 2) (version 2) | ecosystem: Host-associated > Plants > Roots > Rhizosphere >...
GACGAGTCCTCCCGGACTGCAACTCACGGTTAGTGGCAACACGATCACGGGACCGGCGACCGTCAACTCCTGGGAAGGAGCCCGGCTGTTCGTCAGCGCCCAATCAAACAGACTCTTCCGGGAACCTGTGGGCGTTCAATTCCTGGTCCGATGGCGGTCCTGCATCGCACATCATTACAACGCCTGCCTCTGCCTCCAGTTACACAGCGACGTTTGCCACCAGCCAGTTCCTCTCGTTTGCGCCCAGCGATGACGCCTATATCGACGCCGGCGCGCCGACTTCGAATTTCGGATCCGACCCAAGGCTGATGGCCGATAACAGCCCGGTCCGTCACAGCCTGTGGAAATTCAATGTCTCCGGCATTGGGAGCAGCACAGTTGCCGGTGTCAAACTGCGGCTCTATTGTCTCGATGGCTCCTCGTCCGGGGGGAACTTCTATCGAGTCGCAAACAATTCATGGAGTGAGGGCGCCGTCACCTGGAACAACGCCCCCGCCGCCGACTCTTCCAGTCTCGCGTCGCTCGGCACCGTTGCAGCCGGAACCTGGTATGAGGTGGACGTGACCTCCCTGATCTCAGGAGATGGACCGGTCAGTCTGCGCGTGAGCTCGCTTTCCTCGAACGGCGCGGATTATTCTTCTGCAGAGGGCGCGGCAGGGTTTGCGCCACAATTGATCGTCATGCTCGGCGGGACGACCGGAAATACTCCCACTGCGACATCGACCAATTCATCCGTTACGGTCACGGCGACTCATACCGCGACCGGTACGGCAACAGCCACCCCATCTCGAACACCCACGAACACCTCCACCGCTACACAGACCGCGACATCCATCCCGGGAGGCGCGCCGGTCACCTTCCTCCCGAGCGCCGACGCCTACGTGCGTGACTCGAGCCCCACCAGCAACTATGGCAATGCCACAAGCCTGCGCGCGGATGCATCTCCTGTGGATCGATCTTATCTGCGCTTCAACGTGCAGGGGTTGGGCGGCCCGGTGACCCGCGCAACACTGCGTGTCTTCGCCACCAGCGCCTCGAGCCAGGGCTACCAGGCGCGAAGCGTAAGCGACAATTCCTGGGGCGAGCTGACGATCAACTACAACAACTCACCTACGGTTGGAGGCTTGCTTGGGTCTTCCGGAGCGATGGGCGCCAACACCTGGACAAGCGTAGACGTGACGTCCTTCATCACCGGCAACGGTTCCTTCAACCTGGCTCTTACCACAACCAGCAGCACTGCAATGAGCTTCTCCAGCCGCCAGGCCACAAACCCGCCCCAGCTTGTGATCGAAACCCAGAATGGACCGGTAGCCACCAGTACATTCACGCCCACCTCTACCTCAACGGCCACCAGGACGCCGATTTCCACCTGTAATGCTGTCTATCACGGTCCACTGACCCTCAATGGGACGATGAGCATGACGATTACAAACCAAACCGGGGTTCCACTGGCTGTGCAAGACCTGTTCGTAACCTGGGATCATGATCATGGGCATGCAGTCGGTGCTGATAAAACCCTGCGCCTACAACAGGCAAGCTTGAACGGCGTTTCGTTCTGGACCGGGAACGCCTCCGGACCAAGCTTGACGATTACGCCTTCCAACCTTTTAGTCCCATCTGGGGAATCCACCATTCTCTTTTCGTTCCACCAAACGTATGACCTCACCGATGGGAGTGAGCAAATCTTTATTAACCTCGCAACCAACGGTTGTCAGGCTTATCCGATTGACTCAAGTTCGGCGGCAATAACGCATACACCCACTGCTTCCCAGGCGCCAACCTTTACGCCAACGGTCACGCGCACGCCCACACTTACCCCTACCTTTACGGCAACCCGTACCCCGACCAATCCGGGCTCAGGCGGCACATTCACCTTTATGCCGGTGGCTGACTCCTATGTAAATGAAACCAGCCCGACCACAAACTATGGCTCCCAGACCAGCCTGCGCACAGACGGTTCTCCGATCATGCGCAGCTACCTGCGCTTCAATGTCCAGGGACTGAGCGGGAATGTGACCCGCGCCACCCTGCGTGTCTTTGCCAATACGGCATCCAGTGCTGGTTGCAGCGCGAGTAGCCTCAGCAACAACACCTGGACGGAATCAACGATCAACTACAACAACGCGCCGCCAGTTGGTGGGGCCCTGGGATCGTCCGGTTCGTTCGGCGCCGTGGTATGGATCAACATCGATGTAACCGCCTATATCACCGCGAATGGTACCTACAACCTGGCATTAACGCCTTTGGGCACTACTGCCATCAGTTTTGCCAGCCGCGAGTCGGGGGGCAATGCGCCGCAGCTGGTCATCGAAACGTCACCGTAGAGCTCTTCTTTAAAAAATATTTATTACAACAGATTTATCGCATAGGAGATCACATCTTGAACTTATCACAATCTTTGGTTCGCTGGTTTCAGAAACTCGTGGTTCTGTCCGCGATCATTAGCTTGATCGGCTGGACACAGCCTGCCTCCGTCAGTGCGGGGACAGAATACAACGAAAAGATTTCATTCACCGATGACTTTGATGGTTGTTCCGGAGAACGGATCACGGTGGATGGGATCCAGCACATTGTGGGACGCTTTACGAGAGACGGAAGCGGGAAATTACATTTTGGATTTTCCCGCAATACAAGCGGGCAAGGCATAGGGCAGGTAACAGGCGACACCTATCTACTGCACGATACCGTGTCGCGGAGCGTGCTTGAGATCACGCCGGGTGAGCCGCGGGTATACATGGAAGGCTATCGCGCCATCCTGATGCATCATGGCGAAGAACTGCCCGGCGATGACACCGTTATCCATTTTCTCACCCGGCTCGGCGTGAATCCGAACGGCGAAGTGACCGCCGCGCTCGAGATCCAAAAAGTTGAATGCAGGTAGCCTTCCGATCCTTTATTTGTAGAGCGTCTGTATTATTGGTGGTTTTATGAAACAACTTAAATTTCTTCTTTTTATTTTCCTGCTGATCGCCTCGACCGCAGTTTCCTCGGATGCGGGTAAATTGCTTGGGACTGCTGAAGCTGTCCACGCGGCATCCGATCCCATCATTGCCGCCGCCGGCGATATCGCCTGCGACCCCGCCAACGCTGTTTTCAACGGTGGGAACGGCAATTCGAATGCCTGCCGGCAGAAGTACACCTCTGACTTGCTGGTAGACGCGGGGTATTCTGCCATCCTGCCTCTGGGTGACATTCAATATTTTTGCGGCGGCTACCAGGCATTTCAGAATTCCTATGATTTGAGCTGGGGAAGAGTCAAGGATATTACACGTCCGGTCGTGGGAAATCACGAATACGAGATAACTACGGATGACACAACAGGCGTCGGCACCGGCTGTGACGATAGCAACGCCAATGCCGCCGGGTATTTCAATTACTTTGGCTCTCTGGCTGGCAACCCCGGACAGGGCTATTACGATTATTTCATCGGTGACTGGCACCTGATCGCCCTCAACTCCAACTGCGACGACGCGGGAGGCTGCGATCCATTATCGCCGCAAGGGGAATGGCTCAAGGGCCGGCTCGAGCAATATCCCAATGTTTGCACTCTGGCGTACTGGCATATTCCACTGTTCAGCTCGGGCGGGCGCGACGAGCTCAACAGTCGTCACCTCTGGCAAATGCTTTACGAGCATGGGGCCGATGTCATATTGAACGCCCACGATCATATCTACGAGCGCTTTGTACCGCAGCGACCGGATGGGACGGCGGATCTCGTGCGCGGCATGCGCCAGTTCACCGTGGGCACGGGCGGCGCCAATTTCACTTCACTCGCTACGGTTGCCGCCAACAGTGAAGTGCGCAACGCGAATACATATGGCGTTCTCAAATTGACCCTGCATCCCACCACGTATGACTGGCAGTTTGTGCCCGAAGCCGGTAAGACATTTACCGATACGGGTACCGGCTATTGTTACGGGGCAGATCGCCAGGACGCGACACCGCCAACAGCCGCCTCCAATCTGACGGCTTCGGTTGTTTCGGGAAATGAAGTCCGGCTGAACTGGACGGCAGGCACAGATAACACTGCTGTGGCGGGCTATGAGGTCTTTCGCAATGGCGTCCGGATCGGGGCTGCCAACGGCACTTCCTATCTGGATCTCACGACCCAGCCCGGCGTGACCTATAGTTACTCCGTCGTTGCGATGGACGTAGCCGAGCTGAGTTCGACTCCCTCCAATACGGTCACTGTGACTCCCATCGGCTTGTTCAACGATGACTTCGAGAGCAACAGCCTTTCGCGCTGGACCTCTGTTACTAACCTGACCGTGCAGCAGCAGGAGGTGTTTGGCGGGAGTTATGCAGCACGCGGCACCAGCAGCGGTCTGCCAATGTACGCCCATAAGCTGCTGAGCGTTCCGCAAAACGAGCTGTATTATCGCATCCGTTTCAAGATCCTCAGCCAGTCACAGACTATAAACCTGCTGAAGTTCCGCAACGGGGATTCTGGAAACGGTAAATCCCTCCTGGGGGTGTTTGTCAACAACAACAGGTACCTGGGTATTCGTAACGATATTGCGGGGCAAAGCACGACCAGCACGACGCGCCTCTCCTGGGGAGAGTGGCATGAGCTTCAGGCGCGCCTGCGGATGAGCGGCCCCAACGGTGGGGAGACGGAGCTTTGGCTAGATGGAACCCGGGTGGATATGCTCAGCAAGTCTGAAGCATTTGGCTCCTATCAGATCGGACGACTTCAGCTCGGCGAGAATGGAGAAAACCTGAGCTTTGATGTTGCCTTCGACGATGTGACCGTCGATACCCAATTTATCCCCTCCGGCTCGATCCCGACCGTTACTCCAACGTTTACCCCGACCAGTACCGCTACGACTACATCAACTGCCACAGCTACACCGTCGCAGACTTCAACGCCTACAAGTACATTCACGCCTGCTTCGTCCGGTCCCGTTCTCTTCAGCGATGCCTTCGAGAGCGGGAATCTATTGCAGTGGACAAATGTCCAGGGCCTGATCGTGCAGGACCAGCAGGTAGCAAGCGGCGCCTACGCGGCCCGCGGCATCAGCGCAGCGGGCGCTGCCACCTACGCCCGCAAAACTCTTGCGGCTCCACAGAACGATCTCTATTATCGCATCCGTTTCAAGGTGATTAGCCAGGCAGCCAACACCTTCAATCTTTTGAAACTCCGCAGCGCGGTGAACACGCCGATCATGGGCCTGAGTATTAACAACGCCGGTAGGTTGAGCTACCGCAACGATGTCGCCGGGAGAAGTATCAACAGTACCGTGAGCGTCAGCCAGGGGAGTTGGCATACGCTTCAGGTCCACGTCCGCATCGCAGACGCAGCGGGACGGATCGAGGTCTGGTACGACGGCGCCCCCGTCACCGCCCTCAGCCAGACAGAAGCCTTCGGGACCAACCCCATTGGCGTCCTCCAACTCGGGGAGAACACGCCCGGTTTGACCTATGATGTTGCTTTTGATGATATCGCAGCATCGACTGATTTTATTGAGACGGTTACCGTACCTCCGCACGATCCCACGATTACCCTCACCCCAACGGCGACGCAAACCGGCACATCCACCAGCACAAATACGCCAACACCAACGGCTACGTTGACAGGCACCGCAACGCCTACTTTCACAGCGACCTCGACTCCGACAGCTACCCTTACCAACACACCGGGCGCGGGGGGAAGTTTTACCTTTGTCCCCACGGCGGATGCATACGTGTATGCGACGAACCCAACGACGAACTTCGGCGCTCTCACCGTGCTGCGAGCCGATGCCTCTCCCGATATGCGCAGCTACCTGCGCTTCAACGTCCAGGGGCTGAGCCGGCCCGTATCTCGTGCCACCTTGCGGATCTATGCCAACAGCGCCTCGACCGCGGGCATCAGTATCTGGAGGGTGAGCGATAACACCTGGACGGAGTCAACGCTCAACTACAATAACGCATCGGCAATTGGGAGCCTGATCGGTTCTTCCCCTTCCGTGAGCACCGGCACATGGATCAGTATCGACGTGACCGCGTATGTCACCGGCAACGGCACCTATAACCTGGCACTTACCACACCGGGCAGCACGGCGATCAGCTTTGCGAGCCGCCAGGCCGGCACGAATGCTCCACAACTGATCGTGGAGACCATGCCTTAGCCGGGCCATTCTAAGTAGATGGTTAGACCATCCACGACGGAATGAAAAAACAGGTAGAATCGACAAAGTGGTTCGATCTTATTATGTAATCTGATGTCCTGAACGCGGCAGACTTTAATGGCGGACTCAAAGTAGGTTATCGGTGGACACAAAAAACAAATCAATACTTCATAGGCAATTTCCATCCTGGAGATTGCTTATGATCTTTTTACCTCTACTGGCCCTATGGCTTGGCTCGGCTCCCGCCAGCCTGGCTGCCAGCAACCCAGCCTTACGACGTTATCCTTACCTGACGGACGTGGTCGGCTCGTATGCCACGATCAACTGGGGGACAGACCGTTCGCTTTCCAGCGGTGCAGTGCGCTATGGGAAGGTGGGTTCTGAGTCCTGTACGGCTCATTACATGTCTGCTACCAAGACTGCCATCAGCGTGAACGGTTCACTCCAGTATCAATGGAAGGCGCAGCTCGATCTGCTCCCCGGCACGCAGTATTGTTACCGCGTTTATCTGGGCTCCGGTCCGGCCACGGAGATCGATCTGCTGGGCAGCGACTCGGCTCCCTCCTTCTGGACCCAGATGCCCATGGGCGCAAACCAATCCTTTTCGTTTGCGGTCTTCGGCGATTGGGGCTATGTCAATTCCTCCGGCACCAACCCCTATCAGACGAAGGTGATGTCATTGATCGCCTCGAGTGGCGCTCGCTTCGCCGTGACCACTGGCGATAACGGCTACCCCAGCGGTAACCAGAAAAATTATGGCGACCTGTTCCAGACTGGTGCAGATACCAGCGCGATCTTCGGACCCTCCTTTTGGACCGTGCCCGGCCGCTCCATGCCGCTCTTTCTCAGTATGGGCAATCATGGTTTGAATAGCTCTGATACAAACCATCCGTCACTCCTCACCTGGCCGCAGGATCGGGCAGTTGCCACCTCGGGCGGACGCTATGTCAAGGATAGCTATTGCTGCCTGAACGGGACGAACTCTGCCTCCTACCCGAGCACGTGGTATGCATTTGATGCCGGCCCGGCGCGGTTTTACATCCTCCATACTGCCTGGACGGAAAGTAACGTTGGCACCGCGACGGAGTACAAGAATGATTACGACTATCACTGGGCGCCCGGCACCCCTCAGCTCCAGTGGCTGCAGGCGGATCTGGCAGCCCATCCCTCGGTGTTGAAGTTTGCCATCTTCCACTATCCTCTGTACTCCGATAATCCGAATGAGGCCGCAAGTCCCTATCTACAGGGAAATAGCGCGCTGGAAGGCTTGCTTAAACAGAATGGCGTGGATATTGCCTTTACCGGCCATGCTCACATCTATGAGCGCAATCTCCCCAGCGCAAGCGGGATCTACAACTACATCACCGGTGGAGGCGGCGCTACGATCGGCACGCTGGGTACGTGCACTGCACTGGACGCCTACGCCATCAAGTTCACCACTACTGGCAAAGCCTGCGGCAGCGCCCCCGTGCCCACCAGCGCCGATCAGGTGTATCACTTCCTGAAAGTTACCGTGAACGGTACGAATGTGACCGTCACGCCGATCAATTCCCTCGGCCAATCCTTTGACGTGCAGAATTACACCTTTTCGAGCGGCGCAGAGACGAGCGCGCCCACTGTTCCCGGGAACCTGAACGCTGCAGCCGTGAGCGGCACGCAAGTGAACTTAACCTGGTCCGCCGCCAGCGATAATACCGGCGTCAGAGGCTATGGGGTGTACCGGAATGGGACGCTGATCGCGACCGTGGATCGAAATACGCTCTCCTATTCAGACACCGGCCTCACACCCTCCACCAGTTACAGCTATCGGGTGGATGCCTTCGATGGTTCTGCCAATCATTCTGCCCAGTCCACTGCCAGATCGGCCACCACGCCGAGCGTAGCCACGTACACATTTACAGCCATTGCCGATGCTTATGTCGCAGGGGATTTTCCCACGACCAATTATGGGCTCTCGGGCACGCTCAAAGCCGACGGGTCCCCGGAATATCGCTCCTACCTGCGTTTCAACGTGAACGATTTGAGCGGCACCGTGACGAACGCCACACTGCGTTTGTACACCACATCCAGTTCCTCAACGGGAATCCAGGTGCAGCGCGTTGCGAACCAAAACTGGGAGGAGGGTTCCATCACGTATTCGAACGCCCCGGCGTTCGGTCCGTTGATCGGTTCCTCCGGTAATTTCGCTTCGGGCAGCTGGGTCAGCGTCGATGTGACTTCACTCGTCAGGGGCAATGGCGTCTATGACCTGGCGCTCACCACCACCAATGCAAATAACATGAACTTCGACAGCCGGGATGCAATCACCGGAAACCGACCCCAGTTGGTCCTTCAAACGACAGCCGGAGCTGCACCCACGCAAACACCGACTGTCTCGCAGACGCCGGGAACAGTGACCGCCACAGTGACCCCTTCCCCAACGGGTACTTCCACACCGGTCTCTAACCCCGGAAATATATTCACCTTTACAACTGTGGCAGATGCGCGCGTTGCTGAAGCTTCTCCCACCACGAATTACGGGACCGCAAACAATCTTCAGGCGGATGGAGATGCAGGCGTACGGCAGACCAGTTATATCCGGTTTACGGCAAGCGGCATCAGTGGACCCATCCGACAGGTAAAGCTCAGGGTATTCTGCACGACCAATGGTACGACCAACGGTCCGGCAGCCTATCTCGCGAATAGCACGTGGACGGAGTCCGGCTCGGGCGGAGTGACCTGGAACACCCAGCCAGCTCTCCTGAGCGGTGTGGCTGACAATCAGGGCGCGTTTGGGACCAACACCTGGGTCGAGTATGATGTCACCTCCCTTGTGAGCGGGAACGGCACTTATACCTTTGCTCTCGTCGCAGACAGCAATGACGGTGTGACCTTCTCCTCGCGTGAGGGCAGCGCGCCTCCCCAGCTCGTTGTGGAAACGATAGGGGCTGGCACTGTGACGCCTACCTCCACGCCCACGTCGACAAGGACGCCGACCGGCACTGTCACACCGACAGCCACGACAACTCCTTCCTCCACAGCGACGTTGTCTCCGACGCCCACTGCCACACAAACGCTGGTGACCGCCCCGACTGCTACGCATACCCCCACCGTGACAGAACCGGTCAGCACGTCTACATCCACTTCAACACCCACGCCCGAAGTCACCGATCTGCCCACCGACACGCCTGAAGTTACAGCTACCCCCACACCGACCGATTCTGTTCCAGCGACGGAGACGTTGACCCAAACGCCGACTTCCACGGACCCTGCTCCTTCTACGGATACGCCTACCGCCGTGCCTTCCGAAACAGCGACGGATACATCGACCCCAACCGAATCTGCACCGGCAACTGTTACCCCGACGGCTACAGCTACAGGTACTCCAACTGCCACGGGCACCGCGACCGCCACGCGCACTGCGACAAATGCTCCCGCCAATACTCCGACTTTCACGGCGACTGCAACGCGCACGCCGACGGCTACAGCTTCGCGAACGCAGACACCCACTGCCACCCCGACTCGCACTCCTACGATCACAGCTACACCCACACGTACAAGTACCGGGGTGCCAAGCACTGTCACTTTCTTCCCCGTCGCCGACTCCTACGTCAATGCCGATGCCCCCACAACGAACTATGGCACCTCAACCACACTGCGCGTGGATGGTTCTCCCATTGTCCGCAGTTACCTGCGCTTCACCGTGCAGGGACTGAACGGTACTGTCACCCGAGCCACGCTGCGTATCTTCGCGAACAGCGCCTCGAGCTCCAGCCTTGTGGCGAGCGCGGTCAGCAACAACACCTGGACCGAGTCGACGATCAACTACAACAACGCGCCACCGCTCGGCAATTCGATTGGTACAGCCAGTCCGGTCACCGCGGGAGCGTGGATCAGCATCGACATCACCGCTTACATCACTGGGGACGGCACCTACAACCTCGCGGTCACCACGCCAGGCAGCACCGCGATCAGCCTCGCCAGCCTACAATCCGGCGCCAATGCCCCGCAGTTAATTGTCGAAACAACCCCGTAGCCATGAAATGTCAATCTGAGTGAGTGGCGCCTTGGCACCGCGACGAAGAATCCCGGCGACTTTCAGCCAATTGGCTGAAAGTCGCCGGAGACCGTTCGCGTGGCGCAGGGTGACATGATTCCCCAAAAATAAACTATAGAGGTTGACGCCTCCCCAACGAACCTGATAAACTGCCTTCTTCGCAAGCAGATCAGGCTTGCAGCCTGACAGCTAACGGTGAATACAAAGCTGGCGGGTTGACAACCTGCCCACTCCTATAGATCGGATCTCCTCATGCAAAGCCTCAACGTCCAGTTCGACTCCCTGCGCCAATCTCCCACCGTTGCCATGGCCGACCGTGTCCTGGCGCTCAAAGCCAGCGGGCGAAAGATCATTGGTCTCCAGGTAGGCGATCCCGATTTTGCCACCCCTCAGGCCGTACAGGATGTTGCCTTTAAAGCCATGCAGCAGGGCTTGACACATTACGGTCCAAGCAAGGGATATCCTGAGCTGCGCCGCGCTGCGGCACTGAAGCTGGAGCGCGACAGCCGCGTGTCTTACGACCCCGAGACCGAGCTGCTGATCACCCACGGCGGCATCCATGCCTATTACCTCGCCATGCAGTCGATCCTCAACCCCGGCGACGAGGTCCTGGTCCCGGACCCGAGCTGGGGCACGCATGCCAACATGGCGACAATGCTGCGCGGGGAGGTGGTCCGCGTCCCAGCGCCGGCGGAGAACGGATTCATACCCCACTTCGAATCCTGGCATAAGGCTCTCACCCCAAAGACGCGTGTCATTGTCTTGAACTATCCCTCCAACCCGACCGGCGCCTATCCAACCCGCGACTACCTGCAGAAGCTGCAGGACTTCGCCGCGGAACATAACCTGTGGATCGTCAGCGATGCTGTCTATGAGGATCTCTATTATGGGGAGAAACCGACCAGCGCCGGGGCATTCGAAGGCGCCAAAACACGGACTTTGCTGGTCAACAGCCTTTCCAAGTCCTATGCGATGACAGGCTGGCGCGTGGGCTATCTCGCCGCGCCCCAGGCTGTGATCGACAACGCCCTGAAGGCGGGGCAAAACTCCATTACGTGCGTCGCGCCGTTCATCCAGAAGGCTGCTGCCTTTGCCCTGACAGATCCCGGCATCCAGCACGTCACTGCAAACATGCGCAGCGCCTACGCCCGCCGCCGCGACCTGGTCCTGCGCATCGCTCATGAGCTGGAAAGCGAGAAGGTCCTGGTCACGCCGCCGCAGGGAGCCTTCTACTTTTTCCTCGATTTCCGCCCGCTCGGGCTGACCTCGCTTGAGATCTGTGAACGCCTCCTGGAGGATGCCAGCGTGGGGCTGGTCCCCGGCTCCGCCTTTGGCGTGCAGGGCGAAGGCTTTGTCCGTATGACCATCGCCGCGTCTGATGAAGACGTGGAATCCGGCTTTCGCGCAATCGTACACTGGGCAGAGAGGCAATAGGCAAACAGTAGTCGAGCAGCAGCGCCAAAACGCTGCTGCTCGACTACCAATAACCGATTGTCGTTGCGAGGAGGAGCACTTCGACAGGCTCGGTGTAAACTCCGCGACGACGAAGCAATACCTGCGTGATTTGCCATGAATTGCCGAGCAATTCAAAAATCACGTGCGGTGCCAGTTTCTCCTCGTCATGTAGAGAAAATCTCCCGAAAGGCTAAAGTATAATCTCGACCAATATTCTTTCCCAAGGAGAGGTTCTATGAGCGCTTTGCTCAGGAATAGCTGGTCGACTTTTATCGTCGCACTGGCAGCCAGTATTTTGACGGCCGTCCTCACGTTCACACGCTCCAGTTCGGTATTTGTGTTTTTGATCAGCGCCCTTTCGCTGGCGGTGCTGGCAATGGTCGTCGGGCAGGCCACGGAACAGTTGGGGAACTATATGGGACCCGGAGCCACCGGTATCGTGCAGGCAAGTATTGCGAGTATGCCGGAACTGTTCGTAAGCTTCTTTGCCTTGCGCGCCGGTCTCATTACTGTCGTGCAATCTGCAATTGTTGGCTCGATCCTTGCGAACAGCCTGCTTGTAATGGGGCTGGCATTTCTATTTGGCGGCTGGAAGAACGGGACCCAGCGTTTTTCTTCGGAGCGCCCCCGTGCCATTGTCATTATGATCCTGCTGGCTGTCTCTGCCCTGGTTCTCCCGACGATTGTCGACGCCATCCACACGCCTGCCGCAGCCCATGAAGAAACCCTCAGCATCATGAGTGCGCTGGTCCTGCTGGTGGTCTTTTTTGCAAGCATTCCCTTTTCTCTGAAAGGCGGACCCGTGGGGGAAGCCGTGCCTGCCGCCGAATTGGAGGAGAAGCCCTGGTCTCTGCGACGCGCCATCTCCGTGCTGGCGGTGGCGGGGATCATCACGGCCTTTGTATCGGATTGGTTTGTCGAAGCCCTGGAACCGACGATCGAAGCCTGGCACATCTCGCAGGCATTTGCCGGATTGGTGATTGTTGCGATTGCCGGCAACGCTGTGGAAAACGTGGTGGGCATCCAGCTGGCGGTCAAGAATAAGATGGACTATGCCATCAGTATCGTGATGAACAGCTCCCTGCAGATTGCCCTCGCCCTGACCCCGATCCTGGTGCTGCTTTCCTACTTTTTCACACCTGTTGCTCTCACCCTCGTCCTGCCGCCCCTGCTGGTGGTTGCCCTGGCCCTGACTGCCATCCTGAGCGCCCTGATCGTTTATGATGGCGAGTCGAACTGGCTGGAGGGTCTGGCCCTGACAGGGCTCTACATCATGATTGCCATTTCCTTCTGGTGGGGCTGACCATAAACACACGACAAAGGAGCACTCATGAAGATCGCCTTCCAAGGTGAACCCGGTGCGTATAGCGAACAAGCTGTATTTAATTACTTTGGGCATGGGGAAACCCTGCCTTGTGAATCATTCGACAGGGTCTTTGATTCTGTTGTCTCGGGGGCCTGTGATGCCGGGCTCATCCCCATCGAGAACTCTCTCGCCGGCAGCATCCATCAAAACTATGATTTGCTCCTGCGGCACGACCTGCATATCACCGGCGAATACCTTTTGCGCGTCCAGCACTGCCTGATCGCCCTGCCCGGGGTGACTAAAGCGGACGTTCAGAAAGTGATCAGCCACCCCCAGGCGCTGGGACAGTGCGCGGCATACCTGCGCGCCCTGGGCGTCAAGACGGAGTCGGTCTACGACACGGCGGGCAGCGTAAAGATGCTGAAGGAGTCAGGCGAACGGACGACCGCCGCGATCGCCTCTCGCCGCGCGGCCGAGATCTACGGGATGCAGATCCTCGAGGAAGGAGTCGAGGACAATGCCGAGAACTACACGCGCTTCCTTGCTATTTCGAAGGCAGAAACCAGGCCGGAGGGGGAGGCGAAGACATCCATTGTCTTCACGCTCAAGAACCAGCCCGGCGCGTTATTCAAAGCCCTGAGCGTCTTCGCCCTGCGCGATATCGACCTGACCAAGATCGAGTCTCGTCCCCTACAGGGCAAGCCGTGGGAATATCTCTTTTACATTGACTTTATGGGTGCCGCTCACCAGGAGACCGCCCGCAAGGCGCTCGACCATCTGGGCGAATACGCCTTAATGCTCAGGGTGCTGGGGTCCTATCTCAGGTATAAATGACAATAGACCTCACAGGTCTTCTCATACCGTGGGATTTGGAGACGCGTGACGACTCTTCCTTGCAATAAGACCTGCCCCTTTTGATGTATACTATTTGTGATAAGGGTTGATCATGCAGATTGACTACATCGTTTGCCCTGAAATTATCGAAGAGAAACTTGCCAGAAAGCATCATGTTACGATGCGAGAAGTGCGACAGGCTCTACTGAATAGGCCTCGGATCCGCTTTGCGGAAAAAGGTTATATTGAAGGTGAAGACGTGTATGCTGCATTCAGTCAGACGTTTGGTGGACGATATTTGTCGGTTTTCTTTATCTTCAAACCCGGCGAAAACACAGCGATTATAATTAGTGCACGCGACATGAGTCAGAAAGAGCGCAAAACCTATGCCCGCAAATAAGAGTTCTATTTCAAAAGCAAATTCCCCTGAAAGGGTGGGTGAATTTTGGGATAAGCATGACTTTACTGAGTTCGATAATCCCAATACGCCTGATGTTGACTTCCATATCGCGGCAGCCATCCCTATTGAACCGGATCTGCTCTCAGATATCGAAGAATTGGCGCACCAGAGAGGGGTAAAGGTAGAGACCCTGATCAATCTTTGGCTGAAAGAAAAAGTTGTGGAAACGAAATCATAATACGTTTCCATGGAGGCATTCAGCAGGGGCTGTCCCAAAAGAAAAGGGCAGCTCCCTTTATTTTTAAAGAGCGGTGTGCTGCAAGGGCATCAAGAAGAGTCATGACTGCGTCCTGGACTTCAAATAGCACAGGATGAAAGGTCTGCCGCTCCCGATTAATACGACCGCTCCAGTGCGTCCACAAGTTCCAGAGCATCGCTCGCTTCCCGGGTCAGCGCGTCTATATCTTTAGCATCCAGAGCAGCTGCTTGCGCCTCCAGGCTGGCCTCGAATTGCGCCGCGACATCCTTACCGCTGTGTTCCAGCACCGAGGCCCTGACACTCTCCCACACAGACCTGATCTTTTCCATCGTTTTCATTGCCGCGGCATAATCCTGCGCTTGGACATCCAGAATGACCTGCCGTTCCAGCACATCCAGGCGACCGATGTCCACCGGGGTGACGGGATTGTAGAGGGCGAAAAGCTCCACGACGGCAGCACTGACATTATTGGAGCCCTGCATGACGGCAGAGGCATCCCTGGATTGGGAAGCCGCTTCCAGTTCCGCGAGAGCGGAGCTCATCAGGTTCTGTATTTCCTGTGCCGCGCCATCCTGTTTGGACCGGGGCTCGTAGGACTTCCACGCAGCCTCGATATCGGTCACATCTTTGCTAATCTTGTCCCAGTTTCCGCTGGGCGCAAAATCGATAATATCCTCCGCCGCGGCTTCGATGGTGAGCAGGTCAGCGGGGACGATACCGGTCGCGGGGCTGGCAGGTTGTGCCGCACAGGCGGTCAGAACCGGGAGACTGACGAGCACAAGCATAAGAATAAGACGAATGCAGTTCTTCATTTTGATTCTCTCCTGTCCAATGAATAAGAATGTCAAGCGCGGCTGATTATATTCCTGCACGAGCTACGCAGGATATGGCTGTTTTCAGTAGCGTCAGAGGGCGTCGCGATTTGGCTGGTAGCCCGAATTTTATATCCTGCATGGAAAATTTTATCGGTGCTAAAAAAACTTAGCACTGCTAAAGAAACTTAGCACTGCTAAGTTTTTTCGGCTTAGCCATTCCCGTGCTCAGACCTGTCAGGTCTTCTTCTATGATTTCCTGTATAATCTCTTTCATGATTGTTCAGCAGCCAGGAGGATAGCCTCTTGTTCAACACCATCCGCCCGTATATTACAAAAGATGAGCCGTTCGGTCCGATCGACTCGGTGGACATTGATCCCAAAGATACCGATGTGATGAACCGCTTATTCGAGCGCCACAACTGGATCTACAAGAACCTCCATCAACGACCGTCCATTATCATGGGGCGCAAGGGCTCCGGGAAAACCTATTATCTGCGGACCGTCTTCTTCGACAAGCAATACGATTTCTATACGGAGATCCGGACCGCGCATCTCCTGGGACATATTTCCAGCGTCATCCAGGGCATGACGAAGGATGCTGTCTTCCCCGAAACACTCTCTGAGCTGTGGGAAACGATCCTGTGGACCTGCGTCCTGTCTGAGATCCGCAAACATAGATTGCTTGCCTCCCAGGATCTGTATGTGGTCAATACGTACCTGGAGAAAATGGGGATACAGGGCAATGACATGGTGGATGATGTGCTCTGGAAGATCGCCAACCTGTTCGATGAAGTCATGAACAGCGATCCGCGGGATGGGGTTGCCGAGATCATGAGGCGCTTCGACCGGGTGGCGTTTGATGATGCCCGGTCTGCTGTGCTGGAGAGTCTCAAGTCCTCGAAGAAGAGCTTCGTGATCCTGATGGATTCCCTCGACGACTTCCGCCTCGATATCGACTCGGTCTCGCGCTCGCTCCAGGGTCTTCTGAAGTTTGTCGGCTCGATGAACAAGCCGCGCGATGTGGTGGACGTCCGTTTCTGCCTGCCATCCGAGCTGTTTCACCGCATCATCAAGATCTCCTCCAACCCGAACAAGGACTTCCGCCGCGCCCTGAAGCTTCAATGGACAGCCACCGAGCTGGTGCTGATCGGCGCCCAGCGTCTGATGTATTACCTGTTCCTGTATTACCCGGAATTCCTGCAAAGCATCACCCCGCTGGACCTCACCAAACGCGGGGATGCCCTCCGGCTGTTCAGCAAGGTGCTCCCGGAGAGGATCACCAACCAGGCAGGCTTCCAGGAAGAGACAATGTCCTACATCCTGCGCCACACCCAGTTGTTGCCGCGTCACTTCCTGATGCTGCTGAACTCGATCTTCAAAGGTCTGAACGCTGCGCCAGACTCCCATCCGTTCCCGGTCTCCGAAGAGAAGATTATCAATGGGATTCGAAGGGTGGAGGAATTCATCGTCAGCGAAATCTTTGTCGCCTTCAAGCTGATCCATCCGACGGCCGAGGTCACCTGCAAGCGCTGTCTGCCCCAGGTGGGACATAAGTTCTCTGTAGGCGAACTGCACCAGGTGTTCACCCGTCATGGCAAGGCGGTCTTCAGCGGTGAAGGAATGTTCGACTTTCAGCGTATGCTGATCGAGATCGGCGCTCTGGGACGCGTCATCCCCGGCAAGGAATCAGACCTGTACATCAAGGGTAACTTCGAATACACAGTCGCCCACGAGCTGACCATCAGCCACAATGACCAGCTGTGCATCCACCCGCTCTTCTCCGGCATCTTCAGCAACGGCAACCGCAAAGACCGGCCTGTGTATCCGTATGGAAGCGTGCTGGAGGATGAGGATTACCGCGATAAGTTTGAATAAAACTTGCAGACGCGACCGATTCGCTCTCCGAAAATCTGGTGATCCGCGTACATATCACGGTGTCGGCGTTGCTGGCGTCGCCAATGGATTCTGGACGGGCGCGCCGGGGTTGGCGCCCTGATAATAGGGGAAGGCGACCGGCAGCTCAAAACCGAAATACTCAGAGACACGTGCCACCACTTCACCTGGGATCTGCGACCGGCGGGTGTTGTAGGCTTTGACGGCATCATTCCAATCTGTGCCCGCCAGTTGGATGGTATTCATTCCTTCATCAATGGTATCGCCAAGCGCCAGCGTCACTTCCGGAGCAGGTACCGGTGGAGGTGCCTGCACAACGGCGTTGACATAGAGTGTAAAACCCTGCCCCAGACCATCTGGTAAAGCACCCTTATTCTGTAAAGCGTCCAGGTTAAGTTTGGTCGGGTCTAGCGGCTGTCCATTTTCGTCCCGGTAGTTCTTCAGTAGCTCATTCAGCAATTCTTGCTCCGAGCGGAAGTTGCCTGTCCATACTTCACCGCTGTTGCTTACCGCATCGTAATACTCTTTGGTGATCTGCGTTTTGGCCTGGATCTTCGCGTATTGTGTATCCGTCACCAGTTGAAAGTTAGAGGCGGCTGACTGCACACCCTGCACCAGCGCAACCAGGTCGTTGTATTCGTTCGCGCCCGACCTGAGAAGATTGCAGCTGGCGAGCTGGACGAGGATAACGAGCGCGGCAAAAATGGAAATGGAACGATGAATACCATGTTTCATTTGGATCTCCTTCTATATTAATTCGTGCGTCCTGAACGACCACTACCGCCTCCCCCTCGCATTCGAGGACTCGGAAAGCTTCTCCCTCCACCGGAGGGGAAGTCTCTGGAGGGAAATCCTCGATAGCTTCCTCCTCGCCAGGGACTTCCTCCCCATGGACTTCCTCCCCAGGGACCATAATCGGGAGGGTAGTATCTTGTCCCACCGCCTCCCATTTGGCTGAACATCCAGATGAGAAACAAAAACAGGAAGACGCCCAGACACAATTGACCGCAAAGTGCCAGAGCCGCCACGGGTCCTGTAGGTTGACCAACGGGCTCAGGCGTCGATGCGGCGGAAGGCGCAGGTTCATAGTTATTGCGCGCAACGATGTTGAACTCATTTGCCAGAGTCAACAGGGCCTGATCCATACTATGCGTTGATTGGTATTTGCTTTCGACAGCGCGGTTGATGTTCGTCAACTCCGGCGCGGTGAGTGCGGGCAAGCCCAGCCCGACGGCGTAATGCACATCGATGCTATCGGGTTCCACAACGATCAGGAAGACAAAACCGTTGTCTTTGCGCTCGCCGGTGGGCAAGCCAAGTTTCATGTAACGCAGGAAATGGACTGCGCAGTTAGGCCGGATACCGACCTGGTCTTCTGGCAGGATCAGAATCATCGTCTGTGCGATCGCATCTTCGTCCAGCCGATCCAGGACTCTGTCCACCCTGTCGGCGGTCTGCTCCGAGGCGTAGTCTTCCCAGCCGACAGTCCAATGAGGCTGCAGCAGATCATACGAGAAGCCATAATCGGGAGGGGAACCGTCGCCACAGCGTGGTTCAGCCTGAACGGCCTTCGCCTGCACAGGGCTGAAGCAAGCCAGCAAACTGAACGCCAGCCCTATGGTGATCGGCAGACGATACGCCCGCCAGCCTGAGTTGAGTCTCGCAAAACTCTCCCTTTTATTGCGCAATTTGCTCCATAACCTATCCTGGGACGAATATTCTTCCATCAATGATGAAAACGATGGTATCGGGAAATCATTACAGGAGCAATAAGGAATCTCCCTAATGAGCCGGGGAAGTTTGAATGAGTTCGTAGTTTAGTTATAAAATTGAAATGTAGTCTGCTCCCTTTTACGCTGAAAATAGACATAACAATATTGCAGCATTGAGGAACTCATGAACGATAAAGGACCATCCATCTTCAAAGTCATCTGGATTGATTACTGGGCTTTTGTCTCTGTAATGCTCTGTCTCATTGCGGTGGGGATGTATGTTTACGATAGGTTTTTCAGTAGGAATTTATCTCAAAGCTTCAGCTGGTTCTCTCTGGGGGTTTTGATCCTGGGGCTCTTTGGTCTGGCTTGGCGTTACGTATCCATTGTCTCGCTCTACAACAGCGGGCTCGAAGCCAAAGCGACCGTCAGTGAAGTGAGCTTCTTTCGTGACCGGGGGTATATCAAATATATCTATCCCTATGAGAACAGGAAGTACGCCAGCCACATGACGGTTATGAAGAACACGACGACGGCGTGGTATCAGGTTGGAAATGAAATCGAAGTGATCGTCGATCGGGAGAATCCAAAGAGATCCATGATCAAGGATCTGTTCACATAGAGGTAGATATGGAGATTGAATTCAGTGGGTATTATCAAAAAGACATTTACTTCAAGGCAATTCGCTGGATATTTCGACCCTCCAACAAAGCATTGATTCTGCGCGTGGGCGCCTTTGTAATTTTCGCCGCGTTATACATTGCAAACATTAGTATCGCATTCCAGCAGGAAGGAGTGTCCTCGTTTGAGATGGCAAGGATAGGCAGACACCTCATCACCTTTCTGATCCTGGGTTATATCCTCCTCCAGCCCTATATCAACTCCTATCGAAAAGCTACAGAACTGTGGAATGACCCTGTGATCCGGAGAAACATCACAGGCAGGGTTTCCACAATGGGAGTGATGATCGATCCCGGAAAAGACTGGATGCCATGGGTCCAGTTCGTCAAAGTGAATAAAACACCGGAGGCGATTACATTATTAACAGCCTCAAGTATGTTTGTGCTTCTACAGCGTTCCTTTTTCAGAGAGGAACGAGACTGGAAGATGGTTCAGAGTATTGTAGATACGAAGGTCCAGGAAGTGATCGAGTAATCTGATTTCTCCCTCTTGACACATCCCTTCCTCCGTCATAGAATACCGCCCAATAAGATAAATACGCCGACGAGGACGAGTACGCTTCAAAGCGATTTCCAGAGAGCCGAGCAGACGCGGTCGGGAATGACCGCAGGGTGCAAGCAAGGCAAAAGCGCAGAAGCCGAATGGACCTCCGAGTTGAACGGGCGAACACACATAGGGACGGGTTGTCCCTTCCGCAAGTAACCCAATCCGGGCGCTCCCGTTATAGAGCAAGGGTATAACCACCGCTGGGTGGCGTACCTGAAAAGAGTGACGCTGGCTTTTTCCTCCCTGTTGCATCACGACAGGGATTTTTGTTTAAGGCAGGCGTTAACCTGGGTGGCACCACGAGAGTCCCCTCTCGTCCCAACGGACGGAGGGGATTTTAATTTAAGATATTCGATCATCGGTATACGGTTTTCGAGTATCCAGTATCGAATATCGATTGGAGATTCTTATGTTACTGGAAGCCACAACCCAAACCCCACCTGCCCTGCAAAGTGTGGTCCGCGAGATCAATGCTGACCTCGAAACGCCTGTCAGCCTGTACCTCAAGCTGCGCGGGGACGGCGCCTCCTTCTTACTGGAATCCGTGGAAGGCGGCGAGCGGATCGCGCGCTACTCCTTTATCGGGGTCCAGCCGCGGGCAGAGTACATACTGCGGGATGGACAGGTCGAAGTCAAGGAGAACGGCGTGACCCGCACCATCCAGCTCGCCGACGACCCGACGCGCTTTCTGCAGGAGGAGATGAGTCGCTTCTCGACGGAGCGATTACCCAACGCCCCGCGCTTTACCGGTGGACTGGTGGGCTACCTCGGCTACGAGTCGGTCCGGTATTTTGAGCCAACGCTAAATTCTCATTTCCTCCGCGCTGAGCGCAGTCGGAGCGGAAGTGTTCCCGACGGTATCTACCTCCTCGCCGACACCATCGTCGCCTTCGACCATGCGCGCCGCAGTATCTTCCTGATCGCCAACGTGCTGGATGGCGACCTGGAATCCGCCAACCACAAGCTTAATCAGATCACCGACCGTATTTCACAGCCATTGCCCGCCGCAGGCAGGACAGAGATCACACCCTCCGAGATCCGCTCGAACATGACCCAGGAAGCATATGAGACGATAGTGTCGGATGCGAAGGAACATATCGCCGCGGGTGACATCTTCCAGGTCGTGCTCTCGCAGCGCTTCACGCGCGAGACAAGCGTCGAACCGTTCGACGTCTATCGCGCGGTGCGGCGGCTCAATCCTTCCCCGTACATGTTCTTCTTCGATTTTGGACTGGTGGACGGTGAACCGTTGTTTATCGTCGGGTCCTCGCCGGAGATGTTCGTCCGCTTGGAGGGGCGCACGGCCTCCCTGCGACCGATCGCCGGGACGCGCCCCCGGGCGGCCGACGCGGCTGCCGATGCCTCGCTGGCGGAGGACTTGCTTGCCGATCCGAAGGAGCGCGCCGAGCACGTGATGCTGGTTGACCTGGGTCGCAACGACCTGGGACGTGTCTGCGAGTATGGTACAGTGAAGGTCTCCGACTTCTTCACCATCGAACGTTACTCACATGTCATGCACATCGTCTCCCACGTGGAAGGGACTCTGCGCCGCGGGCTGACGGCCTTCGACCTGGTGCGAGCTTCCTTCCCTGCTGGCACCGTCAGCGGCGCGCCGAAGGTCCGCGCCATGGAGATCATCTCCGAGCTCGAGTCCGATGCGCGCGGCGCCTATGCAGGCATGGTCGGCTACTTCGGCTTCGACGGCGCCATGGATACCTGCCTCGCCATCCGCACCATGGTCGGGCGCGGGCGCACTGTCAGCGTGCAGGCTGGCGCCGGCATCGTAGCGGATTCGGATCCGGCCACCGAGTTCCAGGAGACCGTCAATAAGGCATCTGCAATGCTAAGAGCCATCGATATCGCGGAGACGAATTCTTAGTGTTCCGTCATTGCGAGAAGTGGCGCTGATGCGCCACGACGAAGCAATCTCGCAAATAGGAACCATCAAACCAGAGATTGCTTCGGGCGAGTTTTGACGGCACGCCGTCAAAACCACCGCCCTCGCAATAACAGAAAAGAAGAGAAAGAAAGGAAATCATCATGACACAAACCAAACCCCGCCTCCTCACCGGCGACCGTCCGACGGGACGCTTGCACCTCGGGCACTACGTAGGCTCGCTGGCGAACCGCGTGCGAATGCAGCACCAGTACGAGTCGTTTTTCATCGTTGCCGACCTGCACACGCTGACTACAAAGCCTGAGCCGCAATACATCAAGGAGATCCCACTCTATGTGCGTGAGACCGTGCTGGATTATCTGGCGGTCGGCATCGACCCGGAAATCAGCACGATCTTTGTCCAATCGGCGATCCCCGAGACCTACCAGTTGAACCTGCTGTTCGAGATGCTGGTCACGGTGCCGCGTCTCGAGCGTATTCCTTCCCTCAAGGATATGGCGCGCGATGCCAACATCGATTCGATGCCATTTGGTCTGCTCGGTTATCCCGTCCTGCAGGCTGTGGACATCCTGCTGCCGCGGGCGGAGGTTGTCCCGGTGGGGAAGGACAACCAGTCGCACGTGGAGCTGGCGCGCGAGATCGCCCGTCGCTTCAACAACCTCTATGGTGAAGTCTTCCCCGAGCCGGAAGCGATCATCGGCGATGTGCCCACCCTGGTCGGCACGGACGGACAGACCAAAATGAGCAAGTCCCTGAACAACGCCATCTATCTCTCCGATGACGAAAAGGCTGTGAACGAAAAAGTGATGGGCATGTATACCGACCCCAAGCGCCTGCGCTCCACCGACCCCGGGACCGTGGAAGGTAATCCCGTCTTCACCTATCACGACGCATTCAATCCATCGAAAGCCGAGGTAGACGACCTCAAGGAACGTTATCGCGTGGGCAAGGTCGGTGATGTGGAAGTCAAGAAGAAGCTCGCCAAAGCCCTCAACGACTTCCTCGAGCCATTCCGTGAGAAGCGCGCCTATTACCTCGCGCATCCCACCATCCCACAGGATGTGCTGGTCAACGGCATCCGCCGCATGCAGGGCGAAGCTAAAGCCACGATGGACATCGTCCGCTCGATCACGGGCCTGGAATATTCCTTCGACCTCTTCGCGGATCAAGTGGATCTGTTTGGAGAATATGATTAACCATGGAGACGCACCATTGAGACACCGAGTCACGGAGATCTTTAAGAGGTTTTCTCAGTGGCTTTGTGTCTCCTGATCAAGGAAGGCTCTCGAACCACATGACAGCAGCGATTGGGACGATCCATGCGGCAGCTTGCAGAGCTAGGATGAGTAGTGCCTCTCTGGGTCGCCTGGGCAGCCATTTCAAGGCAAAACAAGCCGCGATCAATATCATTTAAAGACTCTCATGCTTCAGGGAAAGAGTGCCACTCTTAGAAATCTCGAGAAAGGAACACCGAATGTTAGCCCTTATAGATAACTACGACTCCTTCACCTACAACCTCGTCCAGTATCTCGGCGAACTGGGTGCGGAGATCCGCGTCTTCCGGAACGATCAGGTCTCGCTGGACGAGCTGATCGCCCTCAAGCCCGACCACCTCGTCGTCTCGCCGGGTCCAGGCGAGCCGATCAAGGACGGCGGAGTGTCGCCGGAAGCGGTCAAACACTTCACTGGTAAAATTCCCGTGCTGGGGGTGTGCCTCGGGCACCAGTGTCTCGGCGCCATCTACGGCGGCAAAGTGGATCGCGCCGCGCGTCTCATGCACGGCAAGACATCTTCTGTCAACCACAATGGGCAGGGGATCTTCAAAGATATCCCCTCGCCGTTTGAAGGCATGCGCTATCACTCGCTCATCGTTCATGAGCCCGTGCCCGCCGAGCTCGAAGTCCTTGCCACGACATCCGAAGGCGAGATCATGGCGCTCAAACATCGTGAGCATCCTACATACGGCGTACAATTCCACCCCGAGTCCATTCTCACGGAACACGGAAAGAAATTGCTCAAGAACTTTTTAGATCTAAAGCCTGCTCCGGCGGCAGGAGGAGAACAAGCCATGCTCAAACCCTTTATTGCGAAAGCCATTAACCGTACAGATCTCACCGCCGAAGAAGCCCAGGAGGCGATGAACATCATCATGACCGGTCAAGCCACGCCTGCGCAGATCGGTGCCTACCTCATCGCCCTGCGCATGAAAGGGGAGACGATCCCGGAGATCACAGGCTCTGTGCGCGCGATGCGCGAGAATGCCGTCAAAGTGCAGCTGAGTAAATCGGACGAGCCTGTTTATGATATCGTGGGTACAGGCGGTGACGGCGCCCACACCTTCAATATCTCCACTGCTGCGGCGTTCATCCTGGCGGGCACGGGTCGTAAAGTTGCCAAGCACGGTAATCGTGCTGCCTCATCCCAGTGTGGCTCTGCGGATGTTCTCTCTGCTCTCGGCCTTAATCTCGACCTCACGCCTGAACAGGTCGCACAAGCCATCGAAGAGATCGGCATTGGCTTCATGTTCGCCCCCAAGTTTCATCCCGCCATGCGATATGCGATCGGTCCACGCAAGGAGATCGGTCAGCGCACGATCTTCAACATCCTTGGTCCGCTCACCAACCCTGCGGGCGCGCACATCCAGCTGACAGGCGTCTTTTCTCCCGCACTCACAGAGCCTCTCGCCAATGTGCTAAACGAGCTGGGCTCCAGGGCAGCACTGGTCATCCATGGCGCGGGCGGCACCGATGAGCTGAACACCTGTGGGGTCAACCGGATCAGCCATCTCAGGGACGGTGCGGTCCGCACGTATGATCTCGATCCGGCCGCCGAATTTGGCTTCGCCCCTGCCACAATCCAGGACTTGCGCGGCGGCACACCGGACGAGTCCGCGGCGATGATGAGAGAATTGCTCATGAGCAAATTGAACGGTGCGCGGCGCGAATCTGTCCTGCTCAATGCTGCCGGCGCGCTGGCAGCCGAGACAGGTGACTTCAAGTCTGCCCTCGACGAAGCAACGGCATCGCTCGATAGCGGCAGAGCCCTTGCCAAGCTGGACGCACTGGTGGAATACTCGCAAAGCTTCCAAGTTCTCCAATGAGTATCCTCGCTGAGATCATCGATCGCAAAAGGACGGAGATTGCGGCGCTTGACGCTCCATCTTTACGACGCGCGGCTGAATCATCTCCCGCCCCACGAGATTTTCTCGCCAGCATTTCCCCCTTTTCTTCACCGAGCGCTGCGCAATCGAAGCGTGGGGTGAAGCTAATCGCCGAGCTTAAACGCGCCTCGCCCTCCAAAGGAATCCTCGCGCCACATCTCGATCTCTTCCAGGTCGCGGATATCTATGCTCAAAACGGTGCCTCTGCCATCAGCGTCCTGACGGATGAGAAATTCTTTCTGGGAAAGCTCGAGACCCTGCGCGAATTGCGCTTTGAACGTAAATCAGAATTGCCGTTGCTGCGGAAAGACTTCATCCTCGACGAGATCCAGTTATACGAATCGAGAGCGAACGGCGCGGATGCCGTCCTCCTCATCGCCGCCGCATTGGCAGACGATTGGCAATTTGCCGATCTGCACGCGCTGTCTCTCGAACTGGGATTAACACCGCTGGTGGAGGTCCATGATGGAACCGAAACCGAGAGAGCATTGAAATTGAGCGATGTGCGCTTGATTGGGATCAACAACCGGGATCTTGCGACCTTCAAAGTTTCTCTGGAAACCACAGAACGAATCCGCCCCATGATTCCTGAGGGCGTTACAGTCGTGGCTGAGTCAGGGATATTCACTGCAAGCGACGTGGAGCGACTTGCACGAGCGAATGTGGATGCAATTCTCGTTGGAGAAGCATTGGTCACTTCAAAGGATGTTGGGGCAAAAGTACGCGAGCTTTCAAACGCAGTAGTTCCCTCTCCGCTTGGGAGAGGGTTAGGGTGAGGGCAATGACCAAAATCAAAATCTGCGGAATCAAAACAGTTGATGAGGCCCTCGCGGCGATGGATGCCGGGGCTGATATGCTCGGTTTCAACTTCTACCCGAAAAGCCCTCGTTATATCAGCGTGGGCCAATGCCGGGATATCATGTCGGTGATGCGCAAGTATGGACAGATCACCTATGTTGGTGTGTTTGTGAATGCTTCGGTTGCCGAGATCCGTGCGACGATGGAAACGGCTGCGTTAACACTTGCACAGCTTCACGGCGATGAAACCTCCGAGATGATGCGGTCCCTCGATGGAAGAGCATTCAAAGCATTTCGTGGGGCTCCAGATCGATTGAATGGTTTCGCCAGGGAGGAGGCCCCTGCACTCCTGGTGGATGCCTCGGTCAAGGGCGCGTACGGCGGGACCGGGATCACAGCCGATTGGAAGAGCACCGCGGAGCTCGCAAAACACATCCCCTTGCTTTTGGCTGGCGGCTTGACTCCAGAGAATGTCGCGGATGCTGTGAGGCAGGTGAGACCGTGGGGGGTGGATGTAGCATCCGGTGTGGAGTCAGCTCCGGGAGTGAAAGACGTGCAAAAGATGAAGGCTTTTGTACATGCGGTTAGAAAGGAGTCCAAAGTCTTTGCGAAGCACTCCTCTGGAGCCTGACTTTGGCGTTTTGGCATGAGAATTCCAACGATTGGCGTCGTTGGACTGCAGGAATAAAATTTATGTCGACCCTATTACCCCACAAATTCGGCCCCTACGGTGGACAATTTGTCCCCGAAACACTGATGCCTGCCTTGATCGAGCTGGAAGAGGCGTTTGTCTCATCCAGGCAGGATATGGAATTTATCCGTGAGTTCGACCAGCTGATGGCTTCCTTTGTCGGGCGCCCCACGCCGTTGACGTATGCGAAACGCCTGTCGGAGAAACTGGGCGGCGCTCGCATTTACCTGAAGCGCGAGGATCTGGCACACACCGGCGCGCATAAGATCAACAACGCGCTGGGGCAGGCGCTGCTCGTCAAACGGATGGGGAAGAAGCGTATCGTCGCTGAGACGGGCGCAGGGCAGCACGGCGTTGCATCTGCCACGGCCGCGGCATTGCTTGGACTCGAATGCGTTGTGTACATGGGCGTCGTGGATATCGCCCGCCAGGAGCCGAACGTCTTCCGCATGAAGCTGCTCGGCGCAGAGGTGCGGCCTGTCACGTCCGGCACACAGACCCTGAAGGACGCTATTAACGAAGCGATCCGGGATTGGGTGACGAACGTGCGCGATACCCACTACCTGCTCGGTTCGGCATTGGGACCACATCCTTACCCGACGATCGTGCGCGAGTTTCAGTCGGTGATCGGGCGGGAGGCGCGCGAACAAATGTTGATGGAAGTTGGACGCCTGCCGGATATGGTCATCGCCTGTGTCGGCGGCGGGTCGAATGCGATCGGCGTCTTCAGCGGATTTGTGCACGATGAGCAGGTGGAATTGATCGGTGTGGAAGCAGGTGGGAGCGGCATCGAAACCGGCAAACACGCTGCCAGGTTTGGCGACCCGTCGAAGGGACGCGTGGGAGTCATCCACGGCACACGGACCTACGTGCTGCAGAATGAAGACGGACAAATTGCCGAGACCCATTCCGTCTCTGCCGGGCTGGATTATGCTGCCGTGGGACCCGAACACGCGCTGATGCGCGATAACGAGCGCGCCTTTTACACCTCCGCCACCGATCAGGAAGCCTTGAGCGCGTTCCAGATACTGTGTCACACCGAAGGGATCATCCCTGCGCTGGAGTCGTCCCATGCTGTCGCGGAAGTCCTCAAGCGTGCACCCAAGATGAGGAAGGATCAGGTGGTTCTGGTAAATCTATCAGGGCGGGGGGATAAGGATCTCAATACGGTGATCAAGGAACTGGGCGAAAACGTATAAGACCGTCTCTCGCTGGAGATCATATGGAAACACCTGGACTCAATCACATCATTATGACCATTAAAGACGTGAAGACCTCGCAGCAATTCTATGGGGATTTGTTAGGCTTCGAAGTCAAAAATATAGCCGACGGGTTCTTTTTTATGACCGGAGGAGTCTCCATCTTTTTCTTTTCCCCTCGCCGTCCGCTGCCCGACGACCGTTTTAATGAATTCCGGATTGGCCTGGATCACTTAGCCTTTACGGCTCCCAGTGAATCTGCGCTATATTCCCTGGCTGACAAGTTACAGGCAGCCGGCGTGGAAACCCAAGGTGTGGAAACCTATCATACCGGGAACAAATATGTCGCATTTCGCGACCCCGATAACATCCAGTTGGAATACTGGCTGCCTGCGTAATAGCTGGAGCGGAGAATGAATAGGATCGATAACGTGCCGGCGGGAAAGACCCCGGGTCCATCGAATTATAGCGCCGAGGCCGTCATGCAGCACTTCGATGACTTTGGAGTTCACGAATGGGAGAGATTGACCCAGTCTCCTTCCGATGAAGTCAGCCTGTACGTTCATACCCATTATCTTGAGAAATATATCCGCAAAGGCATGCGAGTTCTCGAAATCGGCGCAGGAGCTGGACGATTCACACAAGTCCTCGCCAGGTTGGGCGCTCAAATCCTGGTTGCAGATATTTCAAGCGTGCAGCTCGAGCTAAACAAGCGCTTTGCTGCCGAGTTGGGTTTCCAGGAAGCGGTGATTGATTGGCAGCAGGTAGATATCTGTGATCTATCTCGTTTTAAGCCGTATTCGTTCGATTGTGTCGTCGCCTACGGCGGTCCCTTCAGCTATGTGTTGGACAAACGGGATCAGGCTTTGTCTGAAGGTCTGCGCGTGCTGCGTTCGGGCGGTCTGATTCTATTAAGTGTCATGTCCCTGTGGGGGAGCGCGCATGCACGGCTGGATGGTGTTTTGTCCCTCCAGCCCCCGGTGAATCAGCAAATTACAAGCACGGGAGATATTACCCCCGCTACCTTTCCCGAGCGAAAAGGTAACTTCATGCATATGTTTCGTGCAAATGAATTGAAGGGATGGCTGGAGCAAGAGAACTTGACGATCGTGAATATCTCCGCTTCAAATGCCATTTCCCTGACATGGAATGAAATGTTAAAAGAAATCAGGAATGACGCGCAGAAATGGAATGAACTGCTGCGGATGGAATTAGAAGCCTGTGCCGAGAAGGGATGTCTGGATATGGGATTGCACCTGATAGCAGTTGCCCGCAAGGAGAAGAAGGAACTGTGATGAATAGAATTACTAATGCCTTCAAAAACAAACCGATCTTCATGCCGTACTTTCCATTAGGGTATCCCGACCTGGCTACCTCCATCGATGTGCTCGAAGCCCTGGCGAAACACGGCGCGGACCTGATCGAAGTTGGCCTGTCTTTTTCCGATCCGCTGGCGGATGGACCTGTGATTCAGAAGGCGACCCAGGTTGCTTTGGAGAATGGAATTACCGTCAGGAAATCGCTTGAAGCTGTGAAGGAATTACGCAATCGAGGCGTGGATATCCCCCTGGTGTTTATGGGCTACTACAATCCCATGCTGGCGTATGGATTGGAGAAATTTATCTGCGATGCAATCGACGCGGGAGCGGATGGATTCATCATCCCGGATCTGCCGGTCGAAGAGTCCGATGAATTCACTTCCGCGCTTGAAAAACTCGGTGGTCGAGTAGACGGCGGTGATCTTCCGTCGTCATATCGAGACCACCCATTGATTCAAATGCTCGCTCCCACCTCCTCGTCTGACCGAATGGAAATGATCGCCCGCAATGCACAAGGATTTATTTATCTGGTTTCTGTGACGGGCGTGACCGGGGAACGGAAATCCATCTCAGAAGGATTAGCTGCGCTGATCCAGCGCGTTCGAGAACACACCTCTGTGCCTGTGTGTGTCGGGTTTGGGATCAGCACGCCTGAGCAAGCCAGAGACGTAGGCAAAATGGCTGATGGAGTGATCGTCGGAACCGCGTGTGTGAAGACGATCGGAGGAAGTGACAGCCCTGTGGAGACCGCGAAACAGTTTGCCGCGGAATTTCGAGATGCCCTGAAGGAAAGCCATCAATGATCCTGGAAGTCGCGATTCTGGATGTGATTCACGGCCAGGAGCTCGAGTTCCAGGCTGCGTTTTCACAGGCGTCTTCGATCATTTCGAGCATGCAGGGATATGTGTCCCATCAATTGCAGCGCTGCCTGGAAACGCAAAATCGATACATTCTGCTTGTCCGCTGGGAGACACTGGAGGCGCATACGGTCGGGTTTCGGGGCTCGCAGGAGTATCAGGAATGGAAAAAGCTCCTGCATCATTTCTACGACCCCTTTCCAAGGGTTGAGCATTATGAGCAGGTTTTTGAGAATCGTCAATACTCATCCGGGATCTAAGCTTCCAACCTTTTAACCACGGATTTCACCGATTTACATGAAATAAGTCGATCCACCAGGCAGGATCGACTTATTGTTTGGTTTCTTTTGGGATCATTAATTCAAAATCTGGGACAATCCGTATGATCCGTTGCTAAATCCTTAAGTCTGGGGTTCCTCCTGTTTGATCATTCTTTGGGATGTTCCGTAAGTGAGAACCAGTTACCGCATCCGTCCCGGAACAGTGCTTCGACCCCATAGAACTCTTTTGTCGGCGGCTTGATAAATTCGATGCCCCTGGCTTTCAGGTCTTCGTAGGTCTTTTGACAATCGTCCGCCTCCCAGACCCCTCCGCTCATCGCGTCCTTATCCAGCAGGGCGCGCACATGTGGGATCAGCTCCGGTGGGAACATCGGCTCGACAGGTTCCGACAGGACTACCTCAATCTCGGATTGGCCCGGCGGAGTGACCGTCAGCCAGCGAAACCCATTGTCCATGGTGACGTCAGTGTGGACTTTGAACCCGAGCTTATTGACATACACATCGTAAGCTTGATTCTGGTCGCGGACCAGCAGTCCGATATGCGAAAGTTTTGTGATCATCGTTCTCCTCTCTGCGCAGGACAACTTATGACTTTATTCTTCTGCTTTGGGAGGCTCCACCAGGATCAGTTGATTGCCCTCCGAATCGCGGATCATCGCATAGGTTCCCCAGGGCTGAGGATCGGGTTCCTGGGTGAATGTCACGCCCTTCGTTTTGAGGTCCTTCACGAGTGCATTCATATCCTCGACATTGAACGCCAACGCCTGCGATTTTCCTACGGTCTGGCGATAGTGCTCCCAATTTTCATCGGGCAGGTATAAGGTCACTTCGGTCTCCGCGCCTTTTGGGGCGACCGCCACCCAGCGATTGGTCGCGCCGGGATACAGGGGCGCGTCCTGGCGCAGCTCAAACCCGAGGATGCGCGTATAAAAGTCTTTGGCACGGTCCTGGTCGCTCACAAACAGAGATACGTTTCCAACACGGTTAATCATGGCACTCTCTCCTATCTGATTGATTTGCATTTATCATAGCCCAAATGTTCTATGAATGCTTCTTCAAAATTGCGCTTTTCTACTTTGGGGAGGAAGAAGACCCGGGAGACTTATTCCTTCGGGTCTGAAACCTGGATGCCGTGCATGATCACATAACAGTTGGGAATAAATTTCAGGGGATTCTTGCGCATCTCCCAGGCGCGGGCTCGATAAATGGACGGCGACCAGCCAACCACTTTATGGAACAGTGTGCTGAACGATCCCAGACTTTCAAAGCCCACCTCCAAACAAATTTCGGTAATGGTCAATTCGCTCTGTGCCAGCAATTCCTTGGCCCGTTCGATGCGTTTGCGGGTCAAATATTCGTGCGGTGTCGCATGGAAGGCTCGTCGGAAAGCGCGCAAAAAGTGATAGCGCGAGTAATTCGCGGTCCGGGCGAGCTCATCCAGATCGAGGGGCTGTGCATACCGGCTCTCCATTAACTCTCGCGCTCGCTGCAGCGATTCGGGAATGATCGTTCCTGCCATCAGGAGAATTATACTGTCAAGCCCCCTGATTCCTTATCCCCTGCGTTTAAGCATCTCATCCACACGACGCTGCAGGTAGGCGCGCTCCGTATAGTTGCTACACAGGTCGAGCGCTCGCTGATAGGCATCGGCAGCCGCCTCACGCTGGCCGGTCCGGCGTAGTAGATCGGCGCGTGCGGCATGATAGGGATAAAAGTCCTCGGCTTGCGCTTCGAGCCTCAGCAGTAATTGCAATCCCGCCTGCGCGCCTTCCGCCATTCCCACGGCGACCGCGCGGTTGACCTCGACGACCATGGACCTCGTCATGACTGCCAGCGTACCATACAGCGCCGCGATCTGAGGCCAGTCCGTCGCTTCAGGCGCTGGTGATTGGGCGTGTAAGGCGCTGATCGCCGCCTGGATCTGGTAAGGCCCCGGCTCCCGCAGCGTAAGCGCCTCATCCAGGATCGCGATCCCCTCGTCCATCTTCTCGCGATCCCAGCGTGACCGATCCTGTTCGTCGAGCAGGACGAGTTCTCCCGCGGCATCGAGCCTTGTCTCTCGCCGCGAGTCATGCAGGAGCATCAGCGCCAGCAGCCCGCGGGCTTCCGCGCTTTGGGGGAGTAGACCTACCAGGATGCGGCAGAGACGGATCGCTTCGCTGCATAGTTCCTGGCGGGTGAGGGTATCACCGACCGTGGCAACGTATCCCTCGTTGAAGATCAGGTAGATGACCGCCAGTAGCGCGTCCAGCCGTTCGGGCAGGAGGTCTGAGGGCGGGATGCGATAGGGGATGCCCGCGTCGCGGATCTTACGCCGCGCCCGCGCCAGCCGTTGTGCCATTGTCGGAGGCGGGACCAGGAAGGCGCGTGCGACTTCCTGTGTGGATAATCCACCGAGGGTATGCAGCGTCAGAGCGACCTGCGCCTCCAGGGCCAGGGCGGGATGGCAACAGGTGAACATCAGCTTGAGGCGTTCATCGGGGATGGAGTCATCCATATCAGGTTCCTCCTCGGCTGCAAGCGATTCGAGGATATCCACTTTCTGCTCTAGCCTCGCCGCGCGGCGGATACGGTCGATGGCGCGGCGCCGGGCAACGGTCAGCAGCCAGGCACCGGGGTTGCGCGGAATACCGTCGGTTTCCCAGCTTTCCAGCGCATTGACCAGTGCATCCTGCAGCGCGTCCTCCGCCAGCTCAAAATCTCTCAGCCGACTGATGAGCGCTGCCAGCACGCGACCATGTTCTTCGCGGAAGATCGTTTCGATCTGTGTCGCAGTGCTCATCGTTTTTCCATGTCGTTGCAAGGACAATGTTCTCCCAATGGGGCCCGAAGCATGCTCTTCGTTGGAAGAGGAGATTGCTTCGCGAAGTGCGCTCGCAACGACATATTTATGCCTATTGCGACCATCGATTGAGCGGGCGGACCTCAATAGAGCCATACTTCGCCGAGGGGATCTTCCCTGCCCAGCGGATGGCTTCATCCAGGTCATTGCAGTCCACTATATAATATCCGCCCAGCTGTTCGTGCGTTTCGGCAAAAGGACCATCGGCCACCAGCGTCTTGCCGTCCTTGACGCGCACTGTGGTCGCGTTCGCAATAGGGTCCAGCCCATGGTTGGAGAGCAACACGCCTGCGGCTTCCAGTTCCTTCCCCAATGCATACCAGGAGGGCGCGATTGCCTGCTGTTCCTCAGCCGTCTGCGGCATCTTCGACTCATCTGCGTATAGCAGCAACATGTACTTCATAAGATTGTTCTCCTGTTGGGTGGATTATAGACTTATTTGTCTTTCTATAAATACGTCGAACAGGGAACCATCAAAATGACGGGCAAACAAGATTCTCATCTTTTACTCATAATTCAATCCCGGATTGGTATACTTGTCTAGCTGAACGGAGGTTCGCTATGCAAATCGTAAAATTGCTCGAAAAACGTTTCTCAAAACAGAGAGGGAGCATTATTCCCGTAATGGCGCTTTTATCTCTTGGTCTTCTTTTATTAGGATTAGGGTTGATGATGATCAGATAGCAGGCAAAGCACAAAAAAGACATGCCCAAGTATGTCTTTTTTAGAAGCTTCAATTCCCGAACGGATGATTTTCAGCTGCTGGAGTCCAGTATCAGATAGGTGGTTCGATGTGTGTGAAGATCGTTGGAGTGTGAACGTCTGGTTGAAGCGGCGAAGCAGTTTGCTGTGATGTAAAATAGTCGGGTAAAACGATTGACGAATTGTCGCGCCCAAATCATGATCCTGAGGCGGCACGTGAAACTTTTTTGGCTTACTAAGGAGAGATGCTGCGATGAAAAATATCAAACTTCCTAACAATGAAATGAATGCGTCAGAAATCTCGCTGGGCTGCATGCGGATTTCGAGCATGACGAATCAGGAAATAGCAACTCTGATCCACACAGCCATGGATGAAGGCATCAATTTCTTTGACCATGCCGACGTTTATGGTGGTGGAAAATCGGAGGAGAAATTTGCAGAAGCAGTGGGCATGAACTCCGGCTTGCGGGAAAAGATGATCCTGCAGACGAAGTGTGGGATTCGCAAAGATTGTTTCGACTTCTCCAAGGAACATATTTTGGAGGCGGTGGATGGCAGCTTGCAGCGTCTGAGGACAGACTACCTGGACGTGCTGCTGCTGCATCGCCCCGATGCCCTCGTGGAACCGGAGGAGGTCGCCGAGGCGTTCACGATCCTGGAGACCAGCGGCAAGGTCAAATTTTTCGGGGTCAGCAACCAGAACCCCATGCAGATTGAACTGCTCTGCAAATTCGTGAAGCAAAAGATCCTTTTCAATCAGCTCCAACTCAGTATCACCAATACAGGCATGATCGACGCGGGAATCAATGTCAACATGCAAATTGACCGCTCGATCAACCGGGATGGCAGCATTCTGGATTACTGCCGCCTTAAGGATATTGTGATTCAACCCTGGTCCCCATTCCAGTATGGCTTCTTCGAAGGTGTCTTCCTGGATAATCCGAAGTTCCCCGAGCTCAACCAAAAAATCAATGCGATCGCGGCAGACAAGGGCGTGACGAATACTGCGATTGCGATCGCCTGGCTTCTGCGCCATCCGGCCCACATGCAGCCCATCCTTGGCACGACCAACCCAGACCGCGTAAGAGATGCCTGTAAAGCATCCGATGTTACCCTTACTCGCCAGGAATGGTACCAGATCTATCTGGCGGCAGGAAATAAATTGCCATAGTTGCTTATGTCGCTATGACGTATTTTTCATCTTCTCTTTTACAATAAGAGCTCTTTTCAATACATAACGTAGGATTTCGCCCAGAGCATCTTCCCTGTATGTATCCTTCCCCAAGAAGGCATATTTTACGTCTCTTCTGAAATGCTATGCGACTCTATATGTTTTCTCAGCGATCTCAATGGTTTGACCAGGTTCGAAATTACTGGTGAACCAACGGTATGCTTGGTCCCGGTCTGCCCCGCCCTCGTCAGTGGATAATAATTGCTCTGCAATGACTGCCAGGTCTTCGATGATCCGCTCATAGCGATAGTATGCCAAGGCCGCGATATCGATCTCGGTCTTGCCATACCCCTCATAGAACACGCCTTCTTCCCGTTCGCTCTTCCAGATTTCATCGATCCCGCCGCCGATGAACATCAGGTCACGTTCCTTTGGCGCAAGCAGGGGGTTATCCCAGTCCACGATGCGAAGCTTGTCATCCTCGCCGATCAGGATGTTGCCGCCGTGAATGTCTGTGTGACACAAAACAAATTCCAGAGGTTGAGATTGTATTTCTGAAGCAAGTTCTTCCGTACGCGCAACAAGACGATCGATTTCATCCCGCCTGGATTTCATGAACGCCGCCAATTTAGCTGCTGTTGGATCGTCAAAAGCTTTGTTTTCTACCAGTGTCTGGAATGACTTTAAGCTTTCCCTCCAATTGGAAGAAAAAGTTTCGCGTGGAATGAGGCTCTTGAGTTCTAGCGGGAGTTGCGCACGGTGAATCTCCTGGAGCGCCATGCCGAGAGTTCTCCTATGGATATCCGCCAACTCTCTATTAAATCCATTTTGCCCGGCGATGAAGGGGTACAGGATCATCTTGTACACGCCGAAGTCCGCCCAATGTTGTTTGGATTGCGTTTCAAAAGGCACAATAATTGCTTCGATGCCGTACGATTTGAGAAAGAGGGGGACGGTCACGGTGATTTCGTCAAAGCCTCTTCTCAACTTCAGGAAGTATGTCGCTCCTGTTTCCGTGACCACACGATAGACAGCCGTGCCCATATCCGCGCCGAGGGGGAGGAATTCGAGCTGTGTGTTGTACAGTGCATGTTCTTTTTGCAGACAGGAAATGACTAGTTCGTCAGCAATGTTGGGTTTTTCGAGCATTATGCCTCAATCGTTTTCCTTTCTGTCCTTTGTGGCTAAATGCTTTATAGCTTCGCCTTGATCGCCAGTCCCGCGACCACACTCGTAAAAGCATTCGATTCCTTTACCTTTTCTTTGCCAAAGACCCTTTCCAGCATTTCCGTGAACAACGGGATACTTGACGATCCACCTGTCTTCACGACGGCATCGATCTCGCCAGGCTCAAGCCCTGACCCGGCAATGGTATCCAGTAGTACTTTTTCCACGTCGACCAGGTAATGATAAATATCCGTCTCGAATTGGTGGCGGGTATATAACTCCCACAGCGGGATGTCTTTGTCTTCCAGCGTGATGATCGTCGCGCCATCGCCAGAGAGTGCGATCTTCCCTCCTTCCACGCGGTTGTAAAAGGTGAACGCCAGGTCGTTGTAGATCAGTCCTTGCAGTGCCTTGAGTTGGATCGGGGACGTCCCTGCCTGAATGGCTTTATCCAGGATATTCTTGTTGATGGGCGTGCCCAGTTCTGGCAGCGCCATCCAATCCGGGATGGCATAGATCATTTCCATGATCTCTGGATGGTGCTTGACGCGCCCGTACCCGAAATGCGACAGCATGCGCTTTTCGATAATGGCACGGTCAAAGTCGCTACCTGCGATGTCCACGCCGCCGTTGGCATACACCTCGCGTTTACCGGGATCGCCCAGTCGCATCACGGCGATATCCAGCGTTCCGCCGCCAAAGTCGAAGATGACCACGTTCTGTGGCTTGTCAATCGATTGCTCATAATCCAGCGCCGCCGCAATCGGCTCAAGCTCAAAATCCACCTCCTTGAAGCCAGCCTCCTGCGCGGCATGCCGCAATGTCTCCTGTGCCTTGTGATCCTGTTCAGGAGACTCTGAAAATTTCACGGGGCGCCCCAGGGTCACTGCTTCTAGTGGTTCACCAAGAACAGCCTCCGCACGCTGTTTCAACAAACTCAGATATGTCTTTGCCAGATCACCCACAGTGTAATAACGTTCGAAAATCTGCGTGCCTTCATATCTCTCTTTGCGCAGGGCAGTCTTGAGGTATTGCAGCAAACGTCCGGGCTTGAGTTCGTCCACGTAGACGAAAATATCCCGCACATAGTGCATGTCTGCTCCATAAACATCGATCTCGCCTGCCCATTGCTTTATGTAGCGCCGCTGGCGGTTGACGTTATCCCGATAATAGTTCTCCACGGCTTCCTGCCCGATCGACGTTCGATAATCGCGCGTAATATACAGCACGGTCTTTATCACTTCAGGAATACCATTTTTTGGGTCCACAGGCAGCAGACGGACATGCTGGCCGTCGTATACTGCAACTCCCGAATTGGACGTGCCGAAGTCAATGCCGACTTTGATGCTCATGGATTCACGTCCTCCCAAGCCTCTGCCGGCAGCACGCCGATCGACAGGATCACGCCCTCCCCTTCCACCGACCCGCTGCCCACAATGGCTTCTGCTACATGGAGGCTGAGGCTCCCCTGTGAGTCCAGCACAGCGATCCGGTCTGAAGCCTGGACCGAGGCCGCGCCGATAAAACGGACTCCCTGCTCGAGGCGCGCGGGGGAAATAAGCGCCTGTCCTTTTGCCAGCGGCGATTTGGATAAATCCAGGCTGTCATATTCGCGCTGGATGACCTTTCCGGTTTGCGTCACGAACAATATGGATTCCTCCGCATGCGGCACGAAGGAGGCGATCACATAATCACTGGCGGTCAGCTTAATTCGATCTTCCGCGCTGTAGGAGAGTTCATGGACGTCCAGCCCCAGCAATTTCCCTTCAATGGTGACGAAAGCGAAGAGGTCCTTTTTCAGGCAGAGCGTTACATCGAAGGACTGGTCCGATTTTTGCAGCGTGCCCTTGCCGAGGTAATGATTGCCGAGGATCGATTGTGCCATGGATGTCATCGTTTTCTTCACGCAGCCGCGCCGGCTGACCTGCAGGAAAAACTCGGAGAGGGGCAGCCGCGAGACCGGCATGATGCATGCCAGGAATTCCCCCGCCCGCGGCTCGTCGGGCAGGGCGGCTTCATTCCAGGTCCATGTGCCACCGCATTCCACCACGGGGATATTGCTCACAGGGAACGTGCTCACCCGTCCCGAAGTGAACAATAGGAGCACCTCCTCATTTGAGGGGACCGCCAGCAAGCGTGGTTGTTCACTGGTCCGCAGGGTTTCGTCCGCAATCCGACCCAGCGCTTGCGTACTGGAAGTGATCTCCACCCTGAGTACGCGCCCATAGGTGTTATACGCCAGCAGACTCAGCGTTGAGGTGACTTGCGATTGAACCGGAAGTTGGGCGAGGTCTACTTCATCGCTACCGAACCGGCGCTTGAGCAGGTCCAACTGATATTCCAGGTGCGCGATGCGTTTTTGATAGTCCTCCACACGAGTGCCATTCTGCAGGGCGATATTTTCTGTCAACAACTCCTCATTGCGCTCAGTCAGCTCCCGCAGACGTTTGGAAACCAGCTTCACGATCGTGACCGCAGACTCTGGTCGAGCCTCGGCTTCTTTCATCCATTCATCGATTTTGTGGGAAAAGGAAGACATAAATGAAGCTCCTCGAACCCGTAATTATACTTGACGCTTCTCTTTATCAGTGAAAATCGGCGAAAAAGCGATATCTATTCATAGATTAGAAGTAGGGTATTCCCTGTAGACTCGGACGTATGTCCCCGATTGACCATATGCCTGCTTATTCACATAATTGGACTAACTCACTTGTTTTTAAGCAAAAAGACAGGTGAAGAAATATCGGGGCATCGAGCGGATCGCGGACTCCATGCTGTGAAAATATATGACCGCAAACCATATCCCTCGAGCCATAATAACTGCCTGAGAATGGCATAGTTAACATGGAAAGGATAGGAAGAAATGGATATTAATGCATGGGGTGCAGCGCTTACTACATCGCTGGCTACCGCACTAAGTCTGTTTTTGGGAGCCATTCCGCGCGTGATTGGTTTCCTGATCATTCTCATCATCGGTTGGTTTATTTCGGGCTTGCTTGCCGCCGGTGTCGCCGCGCTTCTGCGTGCGGTGCGTTTCAATGATCTGGCGCAGAACTCTGGTTTCAGCGGCTTCGTGCGAAATATGGGAGTGCGCAAGGATCCGGCTGGTTTGCTGGCGGATATCGTCAAATGGTTCGTGCGCCTGATCGTGTTGGTTGTTGCCTTTGATGCGCTTGGGCTGCCAGCAGTTTCCCAGGTGCTTCAGCAGTTCCTGCTCTGGATCCCGAACCTGGTGGTGGCGGTTGTGGTTCTGGTGATCGCAGGTCTCGCTGCCAATGCGCTTGCCAATCTGGTGCGCGGTGCCACGGCACAGGCTGGGTTCGATAATCCAGATGTGCTTGCAACCATTGCCCGCGTGGCCGTTTGGGCCTTCGGGATTGTCGTCGCCGTAAATCAGATCGGTGTGGCGCAGGAACTGGTCAACACCCTGTTCATGGGCTTTATCGGTGCCCTGGCTCTGGCGGCCGGGCTGGCATTCGGGCTGGGCGGACGGGATACCGCCGGACAGATTGTCGATAACTGGTATCGCCGTGGTCGCGCCAATCAGCCCAAGATCGAACGCGCCGCGGAGAATATGGAGCGCAAGGCACAGCGCAATATGCCCTCGACGCGTGGAGCAGATGACTAGGTCCTAGCTAGTACACTGTGATATGTGGAACATCCGGCTGGCTGTTCTCAAGGACAGCCAGCCGGATATCCTTAAAAAGGAAAAGCTCCGAATCCTCAAAACTTCCTCTTGACGCATTTCCATCCCTGGCATAGAATAGCGCCTAATATGCTTAAGTCGCTTCGCTGGTTTGCGTTCTACTTTTATTACGGTTTCCGGAACCCGGTAGCCGTTGGTGGCGCTTAAGTAGAGAGAACCATATCTCTGTA
>Ga0114129_10000826_pt1 | contig 39997 bp, 43 predicted proteins | sample RhiMetdeltSRZDD1_FD_80071 | JGI IMG/M metagenome (GOLD analysis project Ga0114129, IMG submission 80071) | Populus rhizosphere microbial communities from Tennessee, USA - Rhizosphere MetaG P. deltoides SRZDD1 (version 2) (version 2) | ecosystem: Host-associated > Plants > Roots > Rhizosphere >...
CTCACCACCTGGATGGGCTACGCGGTGTTCTTCGACTGGACGCTGCCGTGGCTCGCCGCCGCCGCCGTTCTCGCCGCGCTCGCGCTCGGCTGGCATTTCTGGCGCCGCTTCGCCGCGCGGCCCTGGCAGGAGGCGCCCTGATGCACGAAGCGCCGCTCCTCTGGTCCGCGCTCCTCGCCTATGTCGTCGCGGGCTCGGCCGCGATCTTCGCCCTCGCGCTCGAGCGGCGCGCCGAGCGCTGGATCCTCGCGCTGCTCGCGCTCGGCCTCGCCCTGCACGGCGCCGCGCTCGCCGCGCGCTGGATCGCCGTCGGCCACGGTCCCTTCATCACCCTGTTCGAGATCCTCTCGAGCAACATCTGGAGCCTGACGCTCGTCTTCACGCTCGCCTACTGGCGGGTCCCGGCGGTGCGGCCGGCGGCGGCGTTCGTCATGCCGGTGCTCTTCATCCTGATGGGCTGGCTGCTGGTCGCGCACCCGGGCGAAGGCCACTTTCCCCCGACGTACCGGACCCTCTGGCTCTACGTGCACGTGGGCCTGGGCAAAGTCTTCCTCGGCACGGTGCTGGTCGCGGTGGGACTCTCCGGCCTGATCCTCGCGCGCCTCGCCGCGCAGGGCCTGGAGGAGCTCGCCTTCCGCTTCATGGCGATCGGCTTCGTGTTCGAGACCCTGATGCTGGTGAGCGGCGCGGTCTGGGCGCAGGACGCCTGGGGCCGCTACTGGGCCTGGGACCCGCTCGAAACCTGGGCGTTCCTCACCTGGCTCTCGCTGGCGGCGTTCCTGCATGCGCGCGTCGCGTTCCGCCTGGGGCCGCGCGCGTCCGCGGTGATGATCGTCGGCGTGTTCGTGCTCGCCTTCCTCACTTTCTTCGGCGTGCCGTTCATCTCCACCGCTCCGCACAAAGGCGCCATATGAAAAAAGACGTGCGCCTCACCAGTCTGCTGGTGGCGGTTGTCGCGATTTCAGTGGTCGGCGTGCTCATCGCCCTTCTTCCGGGCGCGGGGCCGCGCGCGGCGTCGAATCCGGAAATCGCCGAGCGCTTTTCGCAAGGCGTGGTGATGCTCCACGCGAAGCAGTACGAGCACGCGCTTACGGCGTTTCACCGCGTGCTCGCGCTCGACCCGGCCATGCCGGAGGCGCACGTCAACGCCGGTTTTGCGCTCCTCGGCATGGGCAAGCCGGCTGCGGCGCGCGATTTCTTCGCGAGCGCGCTCGAGCTGCGGGCGCGGCAGCTCAACGCCTATTACGGCCTCGCCGTCGCCTACGAGCGGCTCGGCGACCTGCCGGCCGCGCGCGGCGCAATGCGGACGTATGCACACCTCGCGCCGCATGACGACCCGTTCCGGCGCAAGGCCGAGGCGGCGCTTTGGGAATGGCAGGCAGAAGGGAAGGCCAAGTAGCCAATCCTGGATGCGTCTCTTTCTCCTCCTGACTGCAATTGTCGCGGGCGCGCTGGTCATGACATTGGAAGTGGTCGGCGCGCGAGTGATCGGCGCCTTCTACGGCGTGAGTCTCTTCGTCTGGACCTCGTTGATCGCGGTAACGCTGCTTGCGCTCGCCGCAGGCTATGTCGCGGGCGGGCGCTACGCCGACCGCATGCGCGGACCCGGCGCCATCTTCGTCTGGCTCGCCGCCGCCGGCGCCTGCGTGCTCGCGGTGCCGTGGCTCAAGGCTGCCGTGCTCGTCGCGGCGGCGCCGCTCGGCCCGCGCTGGGGCGCGTTCGCCTCCGCGTGCGTGCTCTTCGGCCCGGCGCTCGCGCTGCTCGGCGCGGTGTCGCCGGCCATCGTGCGGCAGCTCGCGGGCGATCCGCAGCGCCTGGGCGCCACCGTCGGCGGCCTCTTCGGCTGGTCGACGCTCGGCAGCCTCGCCGGGACGCTGCTCGCCGGGTACGTGCTGCTCGTGCACTTCTCGCTGACGGGCATCCTGGTGGCCTGCGCGGCGGCGGCGCTGGCGCTGGCCGCGGCCTATTTCCTCCTCTACCAGCGCAGGGCCTGGGGCGTGCTCCTGCTCCTGCCTCCCTTCGCCGCGCTGCCGGGCGGAGCCGACATCGAGGCGGCGCTCGCCGACGGGACGCACGCGCGCGTGGTCGAGGCGCGCGCCGGTTTCTACGGCGAGCTGCGCGTGGTCGAGTACTCGTACGGCGGGCTGCGCGTGCGCGAACTGCTGATCGACGGCCTGGTCCAGGGCGCGGTCGACGCCGCGACGCTGCAGTCGACCTACGAGACCGTGTATCTCCTCCAGGCGCTGCCGCTCGCGCACCGTCCGGGCGGGACGCGAGCGCTGGTCGCGGGCCTCGGGCCGGGACTTGTGCCGAAATGGCTGCACGAGCGCGGCATCGCTACTCGGGCGGTGGAGATCGATCCCGCGGTGCTCGAGCTGGCGCGGCGCCACTTCGGTCTGCCCGCGGCGTTGCCGGTAGTCCTCGAGGATGCACGCCGCTTCTTCGCCTCGGATCGCGGCCAATACGACTACATCATCCTCGACGTCTTCAACGGCGACACCACGCCGTACCATCTCGTGAGCCGCGAGGCGCTGGCCGCAGTGAAGGCGCGGCTCGCCCCGCGCGGCATAGTGGCGGTGAACCTGGTCGCCTCCGCCGACGGCGCGAGCGCCGCGCCGGTGCTCGCGATGCTCGAGCGGACGTTCGGTGCGGTACGCATCTATCCGCTGCGCGCGCCCGGCAGCCCGCTGGCGAATCTGATCGCGATCGCCGGCGAGGCGCCGCTCGGCGAGCCGCGGCTCGACGAAGGCGCGCTCGGCGACGTGCACCCGCTCGCCCGGGCCGGCTTGCGGCGAGCGCTTGCGAGCGCGGTCCGGTTCACTGCGCCGCCGGGAGCGCCGCTCATCACCGACGAGCGCAATCCCGTCGACGTGCGCGACGCGGAGGTGCGCGAAGAGCTGCGCCGCCAGATCCTCGCCGGCACCGCCGCCGCGATTCTCCTCGGTGAGCCTCGGCGCGCCGCCGATTCCCGATAGTGAGAAGAATCGGCGGGTTTGGGGTGCCCGCACGCATGGCATACGACTTGCGGTGAGGCCGCCAAGGGAGCGCGCCTCGAGAATGCCGAAGTTCACCGCAGCCTGTCTGCGCTACGCAGCGCCGCAAGCGTTCTATTCGCTTGCCGGGCGCCTCGGGCCCTGGCTGGCCCTGGCCGCGGCGCTCGCCGGAGCCGCAGGACTCTACGTGGCGTTTTTCATCGCGCCCACCGACGCGCAGCAGGGCGAGGTCTACCGCATCGTCTTCGTCCACGTGCCCGCGGCCTGGATGTCGGTGCTCCTCTATGTCGTGATGGCGTTCTTTGCCGCGGTCGGCCTTGCGTTCAACACGCGCCTCGCGTTCATGATGGCGCACGCGCTGGCGCCGACTGGCGCGATGTTCACGTTCCTCGCGCTTTGGACCGGCGCGATCTGGGGCAAGCCCACCTGGGGCACCTGGTGGGTCTGGGACGCGCGGCTCGCCTCGGAGCTGATCCTGCTGCTCTTGTATCTCGGCAGCATGGCGCTCAACGCGGCGATCGACGACCCGCGCCGCGCCGACCGCGCGTGCGCGCTGCTCGCCCTTGCCGGCACGTTGAACTTGCCGCTCATCTACTACTCGGTGCCGAACCTCGCCGCCAGCAGGGTGATCGAAGGCGTGCTCATCATGGGCGCCGCCTTCTTCCTGTACAGCATCGCGCTCGCGCTTTACCGCGTGCGTTGCGTGATCCTCGAGCGCGAGCAGGAAAGCGAGTGGGCCGGGGCGCAGTTCGGCTCGGGTCTCGAGGCGGGGCCCGCATGAGCTACGTCTGGAGTGCTTTCGTCGTCTGCGGGGTGGCCCTGGCGCTCGAGGCGTGGCTGCTCGCGCTCAGGCGCCGCAACATCGTCGACTACCTGCGCCGCGGCGCGGGGCGGAACTGATGCTCCCCGAGCTCGGCGTCATTGCGCTCGCCTGCGGCTTCGTCACGGCGCTGCTCCTCGCCGGCACCGGCTTTAGCGGCGCGCGGGTGCTCGCGCGCAGCGCCGCGCAGGCGCAGTTCGTGTTCGTGGCCTTCGCCTTCGGCGTGCTCGCCTGGTCCTTCGCTCAGGGCGATTTCTCGATCCAGTACGTGGCGCAGCACTCCAACTCGAAGCTGCCGCTCGAGTACCGGCTCGCGGCGGTCTGGGGCGGCCACGAGGGATCGCTCCTGCTCTGGACGCTGATCCTCGCCGGGTGGACCGTGGCGGTGGCGGCGCGCTCGCACCGCCTGCCGGACGCGCTTGCCGCGCGCGTGCTCGGCACGATGGGCGCAGTCGCCGCCGGCTTCCTCGCGTTTGCGCTGTTCGCATCGAATCCGTTCCAGCGCCTGTTGCCGGCCGCGCTCGACGGCCGCGACCTGAATCCCCTGCTGCAGGACCCGGGCATGGTGTTCCATCCGCCGCTCCTCTACATGGGCTACGTCGGCTTCTCGGTGGCGTTCGCGTTCGCCATCGCCGCCCTCGCGGGCGGCCGGCTCGATGCCGAATGGGCGCGGTGGGCGCGTCCGTGGACGGTCTGCGCGTGGGTCTTTCTCACCCTCGGGATCGCGCTCGGCAGCTTCTGGGCCTATTACGAGCTGGGCTGGGGCGGCTGGTGGTTCTGGGATCCGGTCGAGAACGCCTCCTTCATGCCCTGGCTCGTCGGCACCGCGCTCGTGCATTCGCTCGCGGTGACCGAGAAGCGCGGCGCCTTTCCGGCCTGGACCGTGCTGCTCGCGATCGCGGCGTTTTCGCTCTCGCTCCTCGGCACCTTCCTCGTGCGCTCGGGCGTGCTGACGTCGGTGCACGCGTTCGCCACCGATCCGAAGCGCGGCATCTTCATCCTCGCGTTCCTGTCGCTCGTGGTCGGCGGCTCGCTCGTGCTCTTCGCCCTGCGCGCCCACCGGCTCGCAGGAAGCGCGGCGTTCGACCCGGTGTCGCGCGAAGCCCTGCTCCTTGGCAACAACGTGCTGCTCCTGGTCGCCGCGGCGTCGGTCGCGCTCGGCACGCTCTATCCGCTCGCGCTCGAAGCGCTCGGCGCCGGCAAGATCTCGGTCGGGCCGCCGTACTTCGAGGCGGTGTTCGTGCCGGTCGTCGCGCCGGTGCTCTTCCTGATGGGCTTCGGCCCGCTCGCCGCCTGGAAGCGTGCGCGCCTGCCCGAGCTCGGCGCACGCCTGAAGTGGGCTGGCGCCGTCTCGCTGGCCGCCGCGGTGACGCTGCCCTTCGCCGCCGGCTGGCGGCCGATGGTGGCGCTCGGCCTGTTCCTCGCCTTCTGGATCGCGGCTTCGAGCCTCACCGCGTGGCTCGAGCGCCGGCGCGCGCGCAGCGTGACGCCCGCGTACTACGGCATGCTGATCGCGCATCTCGGCGTGGCGGTGTTCATCGCCGGGGTGACCCTGGTCAAGGCCTACGAGAGCACCGACGAGCTGCGCATGCAGGTCGGCGACACGGCGCGCCTCGCCGGCTACGACTTCCGCTTCGCCTCGATCGAGGAGGTGCGCGGTCCGAACTACACTGCCGCGCGCGGATCCGTTGAAGTGTCGCGCGGCGACGCGCCGCTTGCGAAGCTCCATCCCGAGAAGCGCCTCTACATGACCCAGACGACGCCGATGACCGAAGCGGCGCTCGACATGGGGTTCCTGCGCCACCTCTACGTGGCGCTCGGCGAGCCGCTCTCCGAGCGCGAGTGGGTGGTGCGCCTGCAGCACAAGCCCTTCGTCGGCTGGATCTGGCTCGGCACCCTCCTCATGGCGGCGGGCGGCGCGCTCGCGGTGCTCAGGCGGCCGCGGCCATGAACCGCCGGCGCTTCGTTCCGCTCGCGCTTTTTGCCGTCACCGCGGCGTTCCTCGCCGTGGGACTGAGGCTCGACCCGCGCGAGCTGCCTTCGCCGCTCATCGGCAAGCGCGCACCGGCGTTCGCGCTGCCGCTTCTCCACCAACCCGACAAGGTCTTCTCGCACAGCGAAATGCTCGGCACGGTGTGGGTGCTGAATGTGTGGGCTTCGTGGTGCGTCTCGTGCCGCGAGGAGCACGCCGCGCTGACGGCGCTCGCACGCGCGGGCGGCGCGCCGGTCGTCGGCCTCAATTACAAGGACGAGGCCGAGCAGGCGCTCGCCTGGCTCGGGCGCTTCGGCGACCCCTACACGCTCTCGCTGCACGATCGCGAAGGCCGTCTCGGCATGGACTACGGCGTCTACGGCGTGCCCGAAACCTTCGTCATCGACCGCAAGGGCGTCGTCCGCTACAAGCGCGTCGGCATCCTCACGCCCGAGATCGTGCGCGAGCGGATCCTGCCGCTGGTGAAGGAGCTCCAGCGTGCCTAGGTTCTTTCTGGTTTTTCTTTCAATCGTGACCGCCTTCTCCGCCTTCGCGGCTTCACCGGTGTCAGAAAACCCGGATCTGGAAAAGCGCGTCGTGGCGCTCGCCGAAGAGCTGCGCTGCCTCGTGTGCCAGAACCAGACGCTCGCCGATTCGCACGCCGCGCTCGCCATCGATCTCAAGAACCGCATCCGCGAGCTGCTGCGCGAAGGAAAGACCGAGCGCGAGGTGCTCGACTTCATGGTCCAGCGCTACGGCGACTTCGTGCTGTACCGGCCGCCGCTCCGCGCCACCACGGCGCTGCTCTGGGCCGGGCCGTTCATCCTGCTCGCCCTCGGCGTGGCGGGATTGATCGTATGGCTTCGCAAGCGCAAACCGTCGCAAGCAGAGGTAACCCAATGAATTTCGAAACGATCAAGAAATATCTGGGTAAGCGCACACTGATCGTTGCGGCGGCGCTCGGCTTCCCAATCGTGGTCGGCGGCATCTACCTCGCCGTGGGCACGCCCGCCGCGCTCTCGCCGCAAAAGACGACGGCCGCCAAGGACGGTGCGAACCCGCACGCAATCTCTTCGGATCAGTTGAACGCCATGGTGGCGCGTCTCGCCGAGCGCATGCGCAGCACGCCGCAGGACACCGACGGCTGGATCATGCTCGCGCGCTCGTACGCGGCGCTCGGACGCTACGCCGACTCGACCGCCGCCTATGAGCAGGCGGTGCAGCGGCTGCCGAATGACTCGCGCCTGCTTGCCGACTATGCCGACGTCGCCGCCATGGCGCAGGGGAAGCGGCTGCAGGGCAAGCCCGAGGCGCTGATCGAGCGCGCGCTCGCGGCCGATCCGCGCAACGTCAAGGCGCTGTCGCTCTCCGGCACGGTCGCCTTCGAGAAGGGCGACTACGCGGGCGCGATCGCGCAATGGCGCAGGATCCTCGCGCTGGTTCCCGCCGGCTCGGATGCCGAGCGCTCGGTGCGCGCGAGCATCGCCGACGCCGAACGCCGCGGCAACATCGCGACCGTCGGCATCGAGGGCCGCGTCGAGCTCGAACGCTCGCTCGCGGGCCAGGTCAAGCCCGACGACACCGTGTTCATCTTCGCGCGCGCGCCGGGCGAGCGCATGCCGCTCGCGATGCTGCGGCGCCGGGCGGCGGAGCTGCCGCTCGCGTTCAGGCTCGACGACAACGCCGCGATGAGCCCGACGGCGAAGCTCTCGGAGGCGAAAGAAGTCGTGATCGTCGCGAGGGTCTCGCGCTCCGGGCAGGCGCAGGCGCAGCCCGGCGACCTCGAGGGCTCGAGCGCGCGCACGCGTCCGGGGGCGAGCGGCGTGGTGGTGAGGATCAAGGCCGAGAACAAGGCGGAGAAGTAAGGGAGAAAAACGATGACCAAGACTACGCGTAGAGAATTCCTGCGCACGGCGGGCGCGACGCTCACCATGCTCGCGCTGCCGCCCGCGGTCCGCGCGGCGCAGGAGCAGGGCCCGAAGGTTCTGCGGCCCGCGCCGGCGCAGCTCAAGCTGCGGCCGTCGGGCGCGGCCACCGGGGTATGGGGATTCAACGGCTCGGTGCCGGGTCCCGTGCTGCGCTATCCGCAGGGCGCGGACGTGGCGCTCAGCGTGCAGAACGCGCTGCCGCAGGCGACCACCGTGCACTGGCACGGCCTGCGCGTTCCGAACGCCATGGACGGCGTGCCGCAGGTGACTCAGGCGCCGATCGAGCCGGGCGCGCGCTTCGACTACGCCTTCAAGGCCGAGGACGCCGGCACCTTCTGGTATCACCCGCATCAGGCGAGCTTCGAGCAGGTCGGACGAGGTCTGTACGGACTTCTCATCATCGACGAGCCGAAACCCATCGAGGTCGACCGCGAGCTCGCCTGGGTGCTGTCCGACTTCAAGCTCGGCCGCGACAACCAGCAGGTGAACGACTTCGGCGACGTGGCGCATTTCGGCGGCGGCGGCCGCATCGGCAACGTGCTCGCGCTGAACGGAAGGCCCGCCGCGCGGCGCCTGGAAGTGCGCTCCGGCGAGCGCATCCGCCTGCGCCTGCTGAACGCCTCGACCGCGCGCATCTTCCTCATCGCCTTCGAGAACCACCAGCCCTACGTCGTCTCCTACGACGGCCAGCCGATCGAGCCGCACGGCCTGCCGGGCGGCGCGCTCGCGCTCGGCCCCGGCATGCGCACCGACCTGATCCTCGACTGCACCGGCGCGCCCGGCGAGAGCTTCTCGGTGCTCGACCGCCGCGACAAGGGCGCCGAGCTGGTCCGCGTCACCTACAGCAAGAAGCCGCCGGTGCGCACGCGTCGCCTCCCGCCGCCCGAACCGATCGCCCCGAACCCGCTGCCCGAGCCCGACCTCTCGAAAGCGGTCGACCATTTCGTGCTGTTCGAGGGCGGCCTCCTCGGCAAGCCCGCGATCGGCCTGGTCGACGGCAAGCCGCGCAAGCTGCACGAGATCATGAGCGAGCAGAAGCTCACCTGGACGATGAACTACTCCGCCCAGCACGAGCACGCCCAGATGCACGAGCCGCTCCTGCGCTTCGGCCGCGGCGAGACCATCCGCCTGAAGCTCATCAACGACACCGAGTTCGAGCACCCGATGCACCTGCACGGCCACAGCTTCCGCGTGCTCGCCCTGAACGACCGCCCGGTGCGCTACCGCCCGTGGCGCGACACCGTCCTCATGGGTCCGCGCGGCACCGCCGAGCTCGCCTTCGTGGCCGACAACCCCGGCGAATGGATGTTCCACTGCCACATCCTCGAGCACGCCGCCGGCGGCATGATGGGGACGTTCGTGGTCGAGGGCTGAGGCCCGAGCCCCGCCGCGGCAGCGAATTCGCTATCCTGTCGGTCAGGCCCATGGCGCGCTTGACCGCAGCTCTTCTCGTTTTTCTCACCGTCTTCTTCGGCACCGCCGAGGCGCAGACCTGGCCGGCGCGCTTCGTGCGCGTGGTCGTGCCGTTCCCGCCCGGCGGAGGAACCGACGCGATCGCCCGCGTCGTCTCCGCCCAGCTCTCGGTGCAGTGGGGCCAGCAGGTGGTGGTCGAGAACAAGGGCGGCGGCGCCACCAACATCGGCACCGAGATGGTCGCGCGCGCCGACCCCGACGGCTACACGCTGCTGCTCCAGTCGATGCCGCTCGCGGTGAACCGCTTTCTCTTCGCCTCGCTGCCGTACGATCCGCTCGCCGACCTCGCGCCGGTGAGCCTCCTCTGCGACTATCCGAACGTGATGGCGGTGCCGGTCACCTCGCCGGCGCGCTCGGTCGCCGAGTTCATCGCCTACGCCAAGGCCAACCCGGGCAAGGTCACGTTCGCCTCGTCCGGGCACGGCACCTCGGTCCACCTCTCGGGCGAGCTCTTCAAGCGCATGGCGGGCATCGACATGACTCACGTGCCTTATCGCGGCGCCGGGCCGGCGCTCCAGGACCTCGTTCCGGGACGCGTCGACGTCATGTTCAACAACATCGGCGCCGTGATGCCGCTCATCAAGGCGGGCAAGCTCCGCGCCCTCGGCGTGACCACCGCCAAGCGCACGCCCGCGCTGCCCGAACTGGCGCCGATCGCCGAATTAGGCGTGCCGGGATTCGACGTCTCGTCCTGGTATGCGTTCTTCGCGCCGGCAAGAACCCCGCCGGAGATCATCCGCAAGGCGAGCGCCGATACGCTCGCCGCTCTCAACGTACCCGCCACCCGCGCTCGTCTCGAAGACCTCGGCGTCGTCGTCATCGGCTCGACGCCGGAGAGACTCGGCGCGCACCTGCGCTCCGAGATGGACAAGTGGGGCCCGGTCATCCGCGAGGCGGGAATCAAGGGCAGCGACTAGACCGGGTCCACCGTATTGGGAAACTTCATGAACGTGTGTTTCGAATCGCCCAGGTTAGAGGCCGCGATGGCATGCGCGACGCTTGTCGCCCTCGTATCCGCCTGCGCGGGACCGACGCGTTCGGCCGGCGCGCCCGACGAGCGCACGTCGTATTCGGCGGAACAGGGCTGGGCGAAGCTCAACCGGTCCTGGGGATCGACCAGCGCGGTCGATGTCGATCGCAGCGGCAACGTGTGGGTGTTCGAGCGCTGCGGCGACAACACTTGCGCGGGTTCGAGCCTTGCGCCGGTCCTGAAGTTCGATGCGTCAGGGCGGCTGGTGCAGAGTTTCGGCGCCGGCCGTTTCGTGTTTCCGCACGCGATCCATGTCGATCGCCAAGGCAACGTCTTCGTCGCGGACGCGGACGGGAAGGACGGCAAGGGCCATACCGTCACCAAGTTCAGCCCCGACGGAAAGGTGCTCATGACGCTCGGCCGGCCGGGCGTCGCCGGCGAGACAACCGATACCTTCAATCGGCCCTCGGCTGTCGTCACGGCGCCCAACGGCGACATCTACGTCGCCGATGGCCACGGCGGCAGCTCCAACGCGCGCATCGTGAAGTTTTCGAAAGACGGCAAGTTCATCAAGACCTGGGGTCGTAAAGGGACAGGGCCGGGCGAGTTCGGCGAGCTGCATGCGATCGCGCTCGACTCGAGCGGCCGCGTCTTCGTCGGCGACCGCGGCAACAACCGCATCCAGATCTTCGACCAGGACGGCAGGTTTCTCGCGGAGTGGAGGCAGTTCGGCCGTCCGAGCGCGATCTATGTCGATGCGAACGACACGCTGTATGTCTCTGATCATCAGTCGTCCGCCAAGCTGAATCCCGGGTTCCGCCGCGGCATTCGCATTGGCAACGTGAACGACGGCGTGGTGAGGACGATGATCCCCGGCACCGGTCCGGAGCCCGATCGGGAAAACGTACCCGAAGGCGTCGCGGTCGACGCGCGAGGCAACGTCTATGGCGCCGAAGTCGCGCTGAAGAACGTCACCAAGTACGCGAGACAGTAGGCAGTACAGCGGTGCGCGGGTCGGAATGACGCCGCCTGCACACCGACAAACGGCGGCGTATTCCGCGGCTCCGACGCGCTCTTCCCGCGGCAGATGAAAATCAGTTTTCTCCGACACGCTATTTCGGAAAATTCCTACGAACCCTTTTTCTCAAAACTGAAAAGGTTTTGAGGTAGGTCAATTCGTGACAGTGGGCGCCACGAAGAATGGCGTCCATGACAACGACGGCGGTAGCGGTGGGAGGCGGCAGGGCGCAAGGCGCGGCCGGTTTCTCGCGCCTCACGCTGCGCGGCAAGGGGCTTGCCGCGGTCGCCGCGCTTTTTGCTTATCTGATCGTCGCGAGCCTGGTGGTCGAGGCGCAGCGGGCGCGGCTGACCGACACGGTCGAAGAGCTCGAGCGCGCGCACGCCGAGGAAGATGGCATGGCGCGAGTCAACGTGTCCCTCGCGCAGGCGATCGTCGCCACCAACGAGCGCTATTACCGGCCCGGAGCCGGGCGCGACTTCAGCGACGTCGCGGTGGCGGTCGACGCGGTGCACGACGGCATCGCCGGCCTGACGCCGCGTTTCCCGTTCCTTGCGCTGGTCTCCGCGCAGATCGCCACCCGCGCGGCGGACCTTGCGTTCGGCCGCGAGCGCGAGGCGCTGCTCGCGCTGCGCGAAGCGCTGCACGAGGCGGCTGCCGCGATGGACCGGGCCACCGTCCAGATCCGCAACCGCCGCCAAGACCTGAACGCTCTGTACCGCGCGCGCTACGACCAGGTCTCGCTCATCTCCATCGGCCTCTCGATCGCCGGGATGCTGGTGTTCGGCGCCCTGATGCTGCTCTTCCTGACGCGCCTGGGCTGGGACCTCAAGCGCCTGCAGGAGCGGGCGCTCGCGGTGGCGAAGGGCTACCGCGGCCCGGCGCTGGCGGTAACGCGCGACGACGAGATCGGCGCGCTCGAGCGCTCGGTGAACCGGATGCAGCAGGAGCTGGTCGAGCGCGAAACGCAGGTCGAGCTCGCGCGCTGCCAGGAGTTCCACCGCGAAAAGATGGCCGCGGTCGGGGCGCTCGCGGCGCAGGTGGCGCACGAGATCAACAACCCGATCGCCGTGATCGCCGGAATCGCCGAAGCGATCGGCGAGAAGCGCATCGCCGAGCAGGCGCGGCGCGTCGCCGCGATCACCCGCCAGATCGCCGACATGTCCTCGCCGCAGCCGGCCGAGCGGCAGCTCCTCGACCTGAACGGCCTGGTCGAGAACGCCTGCGCCTTCGCGCGTTACGACCGGCGCCTGCGCAAGGTGAACGTCGAGCTCGACCTCGACCGCCGCCTGCCCGCGGTGCACGCCGTCGGCGACCACCTCACGCAGGTGCTGATGAACCTGCTGACCAACGCCGGCGACGCGATCGCCGAGGCCGGCGTCGCCGGCCGCATCCGGGTCGCCACGCGGCGCGAAGGCGCGGCGGTGCTTCTTATGGTGACCGACAACGGCGCCGGCATGGATGAGCGCATCCGGGCGCGCGCCTTCGAGGAGTTCTTCACCACCAAACCCCAGGGCAAGGGCTGCGGCATCGGCCTCGCCCTGAGCCGCCGCCTGCTGTGCGAGTCCGGCGGCGACATCGCGCTCGAATCGCAGCCCGGGCAGGGCACGTGCGCCGCGGTGCGCCTGCCCGCCTAGACGAATCACGGACAAACACGGAGAAAACCATGCAAGTGCTGATCATCGACGACGAACCCGCCCTGCGCCAGATCCTCGCCGGCACGCTCGAGCGCGCCGGGCACGCGGTGGACGAGGCCGGCAGCGCCGCCGCAGCGGCCGCGCGGCTCGCGCGCGGCGACGTCGACCTCGCGCTGTGCGACATCAAGCTCGGCGATGGCAACGGCGTCGACCTGCTGCGCAACAGCCGCGCCGCGGGGATCGACACCGCGTTCCTGATGATCACCGCGTTCGCCTCGGTGGAGACCGCGGTCGAGGCGCTGCGCGCCGGGGCCTTCGACTACCTCGTGAAGCCGGTGCGCAACGAGGAGCTGATGCATCAGGTGGCGCAGATCGAGGCGGTGCGCGGCCTGCGCGACGAGAACCGCGCGCTGCGCCGCGTGGTCGCCGCCGACTCCCGCATGTACCGCTTCAGCTCCGCCGCGATGGCCGACGTCGAGCGCCTCGCCGGCAAGGTCGCGCCCACCGACAGCACGGTGCTCATCACCGGCGAGAGCGGCACCGGCAAGGGCGTGATCGCGCGCTGGATCCACGAGAATTCGGGCCGCGCGAAAGGCGCGTTCCTGCCCGTGAACTGCAGCGCCATTCCCGAGCAGCTCCTCGAGAGCGAGTTCTTCGGCCATACCAAGGGCGCCTTCACCGGGGCCGACCGCGCGCGCCGCGGCCTGTTCGTCGAGGCCGACCACGGCACGATCTTCCTCGACGAGATCGGCGAGCTGCCGCCGCACATGCAGAGCAAGCTCCTCTCGGTGATCGAGGAGAAGACCGTGCGCGCGATCGGCAGCGACCAGCCGCGCCGCGTCGACACGCGCATCGTCGCCGCCACCAATCGCGACCTCGCGGAGATGGTGAAGCAGGGCAAGTTCCGCGAGGACCTGTACTTCCGCCTCGCGATGTTCCACATCCACCTGCCGCCGCTGCGCGAGCGGCGCGCGGACCTGCCGGGCTTCATCCGCCACACCCTCGCCGCCATGGGAAGGAGCGGCGGCAAGCGCGGCATCGAGCTCGATCCGGCCGCCGAGCAGGCGCTGATCGGCGCCGAGTGGCCGGGCAACGTGCGCGAGCTCGAGAACGTGCTGAACCGCGCCTGCATCCTCGCCGACGGTGAACGCATCACGCTCGCCGACCTTCCCGCCGACATCACGCGCATCGTGCCGCCGGCGCTCGCCGCCGATGCCGCGCCCGGCAGCGAAGGGTCGCTGCGCCAGCAGCTCCGCACGCTCGAGGCGCGCCTCATCGCGCGCGCGCTGCAGCAGGCGAACGACGACCGGCGCGTCGCCGCCGAGCGCCTGGGCATCGGCCTCTCGAGCCTCTACCGCAAGCTCGACGAGTTCGAGCGCTTGGGGGTGGCATGAGCCGCGTCTTGGTCTTCTCCTTTCTTGGTTTGTCCTTGTTCATGACAGGCCTGCTGGCGGCGCCGCAGGATGATTTCAGCGCCGGGCGCAAGGCCTACCTCTCGGGCGATGTGGTATCGGCCATGGCTCCGCTCAAGCGCGCCGCCGACGCGGGCTACGCTCCGGCGCAAAGCCTGTACGCCTACATCCTCGACAAGGCCGAATACAACGACGAGGCCGCGCAGTACTTCCGCCGCGCCGCGGAGCAGGGCGACGCCGACGGCCAGTACGGCCTTGGCCTCCTGTATGCCTCGGGCGCAGGGGTGGCGCGCGACCCGGCTGCCGCGCGCGAGTGGCTCGAGCGCGCCGGGAACCAGAATCATGTGCTCGCCGTGGTGGCGCTGTCGCAGGCCTTCCTCGCCGGCCGCTTCGGCTTCAAGACCGACCCGGCGGATGCCGCAGGCCTCGGCTGGGTGCGCAAGGCGAGCGCGCTGGACTCGATTCCCGCGCTCAGCTACCTCGCGCAGGGCTACCGCAGCGGCGCCTTCGGCGCGGCGGACCTGAAGGAGGCCGAGCGGCTCGAAGCGCGCATTCGCGAGCTCTCGCCCGACAAGAACATCCGCAGGGGCAAGAAGAAGTGAAATTCCTGGTTGCCGCGCTGCTCGTGCTGCTCGCGCCGGGGGCCTTCGCCGCCGACGTGATGAAGGGCGGCCAGATCTACCGCCTGCACTGCGCGAGCTGCCATGGCGCCTCCGGCATCAGCAGCATGCCGAACGCGCCGAGCTTCGCGCGCGGCGAGCGCATGATGCAGCCCGACCCGATGTTGCTCGGCTCGATCAAGAAGGGGCGCGGCGCGATGCCCGGCTTTTTTGGCGTGCTGAGCGACCGCGACACTCTCGACGTCATCGCGTACATGCGGAGCATGCGGTGAAGGCGCTTTTCCTCGCCGTCGCTCTTCTTCCAGGGATGCTTTTTGGGGCAGGCAACCCGCGGGTCATCGAGACTTTCCAGGTGGGGCCGACGGTCTACGTGCGTGCGCTGGCGGTCGAGCCGGCGCGCGGCACGCTGTGGGTCGGCACTTCGGCCGGCCTGAACGAGGTCGACCTCGCGAGCGGCAAGCTGCGGGCGACGCTGACGCGCCGCGACGGCCTCGCGAGCGAGCAGGTGTTCGCGCTGGCGGTCGACTCGCAGGGCTACAAGTGGATCGGGACCAGCGCGGGCGGCGTCTCGCGTTACCGTGACGGCAGCTTCAAGACGTATTTCCCGATGCACGGCCTGGCCGACTACCGCGTGTTCTCGGTCGCGCAGGACGCGCGCGGCGCGGTGTGGATGGGGACGCTCGCCGGCGCGAGCCGGCTCGACCGCGCGAGCGGCAAGTTCGCGACCTACGCGAAGGAGCTGGTGAACGAGTGGGTCTACGGCATCGCCGTCGACGCGAAGGGGCAGGTGTGGTTCGCCACCGAGGGCGGGATCTCGATGTTCGACGGCAAACGCTGGCGCGCGTGGACCCAGGCCGACGGCCTCGGCGTAGCGCGGGCCGAGCGCGGCAACTACATCCTCTCGGTGCACGCCGCGAAAGACGGCTCGATCTGGGCCGGCACCTGGGGCGGGGGCGCGGCGCGCTTCGAAGGCGCCCGCTGGTCGAGCCTCACCACGAAAGAGGGGCTCGCCGGCAACATCGTCTACAGCATCGCGCAGGAAGCCGACGGCACGCTCTGGTTCGGCACCGACGGCGGGCTCTCCTCGTACGACGGAAGCAAATTCTCGAACCTCGGGCCGCGTGAAGGGCTGCCGGGGCCGAACGTGTTCGCGCTCGCGGCGGCGCCGAAGGGCGAGATCTGGGCGGGCGGACGCGGCGCCGTGGCGCGCGTCGCGCGGCGATAGGAGATGCAGATGAAGACGAAGTACCGTTTGCTGGCTGCGATGGTTTGCGCGCTGGCCCTTTCATTACCGGCAAAAGCACAGCATTCAACGCCGCATTCTCAGCCGCGCGAAGGCAAGCTGGCCGCGGATCTCTCCAAGCCGTTCACGCACTTCCGCGTCGGCAACCGCAACGTGAAGTCGATCTACAGCGAAGGCACCGTGGTGTGGGTCGGCACCTCGGGCGGGGTGGTGCGCTACGACACCAAGACCGAGGCGTACAAACTCTACGACAACAAGAACGGGCTGCTCTCGAACGGCGTGTTCTGGGTCGGGAGGCTGCGCGGGAGCATCACCGTCGGCACCTACGGCGGCGGGCTCTCGGTGCTCGACGAGAAGAACGAGACCTGGCAGACGTTCAACGTGCCCGACGGGCTCGGCGACGCTTTCGTCTACGAGGTGATGGACACACGCGGCGGCGACGTGTGGATCGCGACCTGGTCGGGAGCGAACCGCGTCCGCGGCGGCGATCTGCGCGACCGCAGCAAGTGGGACCTCTACACGGTCGAGAACACCAAGGGCGGGCTGCCGAACGACTGGGTCTACGGCCTCGCCGAGGGCAAGAACGGTGAGATCTGGCTCGCCACCGAAGGCGGCCTCGCGCGCTTCCACAAGGGCAAATGGGACAACTGGAACCACGCCAAGGGGCAGGGAGCGCCGTACGAGAAGGTGAAGAACGCGATCGCCTACAACTCCGATCCGTCGCAGGTCTCCACGCACCACGCGCGCCAGAAGGAGGAGATGGGGCTGCAGAACATCAACGTCGCCTACAACCCGAACTACATCGTGGCGATGGAAGTGGACGCGCAGGGCATCGTGTGGGTCGGCACCTGGGGCGGCGGGCTCGGGCGCTTCGACGGGAAAAAATGGAAGAACTACACCACCACCGAAGGCCTGCACGGCAACCACGTCTTCATGCTGCACATCGACCGGCAGGGCGTGCTCTGGGTCGGGACCAACAACGGCCTTGGCCGGATGCTGAACGGCCGCTTCGAGAAGCCGATGACGACCGCCCAGGGCCTGTACTCGAACACCGTGTTCTCCATGGCCAACGCCGACGACGGCAGCCTCTGGATCGGCAGCTACGGCGGCGTCACGCGGCTGAAGAGCCCCGGCCGCTGAGTCCCGGGCGTTTCTGCAACAATAGCCGCATGCTCGAAGCGGCGGAGCTCGAATGCGAGCGCGGCGCGCGGACCCTGTTTCGCGGGGTTTCGTTCGTCCTGCGCGCGGGCGAGCTGCTGCGCGTCGCGGGGGCGAACGGCAGCGGCAAGACCAGCCTCCTTCGCATCCTCTGCGGCCTTGCGCGGCCGAGCGCCGGCGAGGTGCGCTGGAAGGGTCAGCCGATCGCGCGCCTCAAGGAGGACTACGCGCGCGAGCTGGTCTACATCGGCCACGCGCCCGCGGTAAAGGACGATCTCACCCCGCGGGAGAACCTCGCGATCGGCTGCCGGCTCGCCGGCCAGGAGACGAGCGGCGAGGCACTCGCCGCGGCGCTCGAGCGGCTCGGCGTGCCCGAGCTGCCGGTGCGCAAGCTCTCGCAGGGCCAGCGCCGGCGCGCCGCGCTCGCGCGCCTGCTCGTATCGGAGGCGCCGCTGTGGCTCCTCGACGAGCCGTTTGCCGCGCTCGATGCCGAGGGCATCTCGAATCTCAATGGCCTGATCGGAAAGCATGTGGGCGGTGGCGGCGCGATCGCCTTCACTACGCACCAGGACGCCGGCATCGCGGCCACTCGCGTGATCGAGCTGAGTTGATGTTCGACACGGCGCGCTGCGTCGTCCAACGCGACCTGCTGCTTGCGCTGCGCCGGCGCAGCGACGTCGCCACGGCGCTCCTGTTCTTCGTCATCGTCGCGAGCCTCTTTCCGCTCGGCGTCGGCGCCGAGCCGAACCTGCTGCGCTCCATCGCCCCCGGCGTGATCTGGGTCGCGGCGCTGCTCTCCTCGATGCTCTCGCTGGGGCGCCTGTTCGCCGCCGACCACGCCGACGGCACGCTCGAGCAGATGCTGCTCGGCGCGGTGCCCCTCGGCGTGGTGGTCATGGCGAAGGGCTGCGCGCACTGGCTGGTCTCGGGCCTGCCGCTCGTCGTCATCGCGCCGCTCATCGCGCTGCAGTACGACCTCGCGCCCGGACTCTACGGCGTGCTCGCTCTATCATTGCTCCTGGGCACGCCGGTGCTGAGCCTGATCGGCGCGATCGGCGCCGCGCTGACCCTCGGGCTGCGCGGCGGCGGGGTGCTGCTCGCGCTGCTCGTGCTGCCGCTCTACGTCCCGGTCCTCATCCTCGGCGCGGGCAGCGTCGAGATGGCGGGCGCGGGGCTCGAGCCCGACGGGCAGCTCCTGCTGCTCGGCGCGCTGCTGGTGCTCGCGGCGGCGTTCGCGCCCTGGGCGATCGCGGCCGCATTGCGCATATCGATGGAATGACCGATGGAATGACTGAGGGCATGAATTCGAATTCGACGATACGCTGGTTCTGGTTCGCTTCGCCGCAGACCTTCTTCCCGCTCGCCGGGTCGATCGCGCGCTGGTGCTGGGCGGCCGCGGCGCTGCTCGCGCTGGCCGGCCTTTACGTCGGGCTCGTAGTGGCGCCCACCGACGCGCAGCAGGGCGAGGTCTACCGCATCATCTTCATCCACGTGCCCGCGGCGTGGATGTCGATGTTCATCTATGTGGTGATGGCTGGCTGGGCCGCCATCGGCCTCGCGTTCAACACCCGGCTCTCGTTCATGATGGCGCAGGCGCTCGCGCCCACCGGCGCGCTGTTCACTTTCATCGCGCTTTGGACCGGGTCGCTGTGGGGCCGGCCGACGTGGGGCACCTACTGGGTCTGGGACGCGCGCCTCACCTCGGAGCTGATCCTGCTCTTCCTGTATCTTGGCTTCATGGCGCTGCACGCGGCGATCGACGATCCGCGGCGCGCCGACCGCGCCTCGGCGCTTCTCGCCATCGTCGGCGCGGTGAACGTGCCGATCATCTATTACTCGGTGCAGTGGTGGAACACGCTCCACCAGGGCGCTTCGGTGAGCCTGACGCGCGCGCCCAGCATGGCGGCGACCATGCTGACGGGGATGCTGCTCATGGCGCTCGCCTTCTGGGCCTACTCGATCGCGGCGGCGCTGGTGCGCGTACGCTGCATCATCCGGGAGCGCGAATGAGCCACGGCTTCTTCATCTGGGGGTCCTACGTCGTGACCTTCGCCGCCCTTCTGCTGGAGGTGGTGTTCCTGATCCGGCGCACGAAGAAGTCCGGGCACGCCAACCAAAATTGATGCACGTCAAAATAGTCGGGGTGCTCGCCTCTAGGCTCGGGACTGCACTTTTTTTTCGGAGCCCGCAGCGGCCGCGACCGTCCCAGGACCCCCAAGACCGCTAAAATACCCAAATGAAACCAAGGCATAAGCGCATGGCGGCGATCGCGCTCGGCGTGGTTGCGCTCGGCGTCGCCACCGCCCTGGTGCTGAGCGCGTTCCAGAAGAACCTGGTGTTCTTCTTCAGCCCGACCCAGGTGGCGGCGAAAGAGGCGCCGCTCGGCCGCACCTTCCGCATCGGCGGCATCGTCGAGCCGGGCAGCGTCAAGCGCGACGGCGTGGAGGTGCGCTTTGCCGTGACCGACACGGCGAAGACCATCCCCGTGCTCTACCGCGGCTCGCTGCCCGACCTCTTCCGCGAGGGCAAGATGGTCGTGGCCCAGGGACAGCTCGGCAGCGACGGCACCTTCCAGGCGCGCGAGGTGCTCGCCAAGCACGACGAGAACTACATGCCCCCCGAAGCGAAGGAAGCCGTCGAGAAGGCGCACCGCGCCGCCAAGAAAGCCAACCCATGATTCCCGAGCTCGGACAGCTTGCGCTCGCGCTGGCGCTGGCGGTGGCCCTGATCCAGGGCACCCTGCCGCTCGCGGGGGCGGCGAAAGGCAACCTCGCCTGGATGGCGCTGGCGCGGCCCGCGGCGCAGGCCCAGGCGCTGCTCATTGCTGCGGCTTTCGGCTGCCTGGTCTACAGCTTCGTGTCGAACGATTTCTCGGTGCAGTACGTCGCGCTCCACTCCAACAGCGCGCTTCCGCTTCACTATCGGGTCGCCGGCGCCTGGGGCGGCCACGAGGGGTCGCTGCTGCTTTGGTGCCTGATGCTCGGCGTGTGGATGACCGCGGTGACGCTCTTCAGTGCCCATCTGCCCGAGGAGATGACGGCGCGCGTGCTCGGCGTGATGGGGCTGGTCAGCGCGGGCTTCATCGCCTTTATGCTGCTCACCTCGAACCCGTTCGACCGCCTGTTCCCCGCCCCGGAGGATGGCCGCGACCTGAACCCGCTGCTGCAGGACCCGGGCATGGTGATCCATCCGCCGATGCTCTACATGGGCTACGTCGGCTTCTCGGTCGCCTTTGCCTTCGCCGTCTCGGCGCTGCTCTCGGGACGGCTGGACGCGGCCTGGGCGCGGTGGTCCCGGCCGTGGACCACGGTGGCATGGACCTTCCTCACGCTCGGCATCGCGCTCGGCAGCGGCTGGGCCTACTACGAGCTCGGCTGGGGCGGCTGGTGGTTCTGGGACCCGGTCGAGAACGCCTCCTTCATGCCCTGGCTCGTGGGCACCGCGCTCATCCATTCGCTCGCCGTCACCGAGAAGCGCGGCGCGTTCCGCAGCTGGACCGTGCTCCTCGCCATCATCGCCTTCGGCCTGTCGCTCCTCGGCACCTTCCTCGTGCGCTCGGGCGTGCTCACCTCGGTGCACGCGTTCGCCACCGACCCGAAGCGCGGCATTTTCATCCTCGGCCTGTTCGCCTTCATGATCGGCGGCGCGCTCGCGCTCTACGCGTGGCGCACGGCGCGCATCGGCCTCGGCGGCGACTTCGCCGCCGTGTCGCGCGAATCGTTGCTGCTCTCGAACAACGTCATCCTCACGGCGGCCGCGGGAACCGTGTTCCTCGGCACGCTGTATCCGCTCCTGATCGACGCCCTCGGCGTGGGCAAGATCTCGGTGGGGCCGCAGTACTTCGAGGCGGTGTTCGTGCCGCTCATGGCGCCGGCCCTTTTCCTCATGGGCGTGGGCCCGCTCGCGCGCTGGAAGCGCGCCAGCCTGCCCGAGCTCGCGGTGCTGCTGCGCTGGGCGCTCGGCGTGAGCCTCGCCGTCGGCATCCTGCTGCCCTTCCTGTTCGGCGAATGGCACGCGCTGGTCGGCTTCGGCCTCGCCTTAGCTGCGTGGATCGCTGTTACTGCTTTTCTGAGTACGAAAAAGAGGCCGAGGGGCTCGCGCGCGTATTGGGGCATGGTGATCGCGCACCTGGGCGTGGCGGTGTTCGTGGTCGGGGTCACGCTGGTGAAGGGCTATGAGAGCGACCGCGACCTGAAGATGCGCCCGGGCGACACGGTCGAGCTCGCGGGCTACGTGTTCCGCCTCGAGAGCGTCTCGTCGGTGCGCGGCCCGAACTACACCGCGGCGCAGGCGAAGATCCTGGTCACCCGGGGTGGCAAGCCGGTCACCGAGATGTACCCGGAGCGGCGCATGTACCCGGTAGCCGAGCAGGTGATGACCGAGGCGGCGATCCACCCGGGCCTCACGCGCGACCTCTACGTGTCGCTCGGCGACGCGCTCGAGGAGCCGGGCGGCAAACAGGGCGGAAAGCAGGGCGCCTGGCTGGTCAAGGTGCAGCACAAGCCCTTCATCGACTGGATCTGGGTGGGCTGCCTGATCATGGCCATCGGCGGCGTGTGCGCCGCGAGCGACCGCCGCTACCGCTTCTCGGTGCGGGAGCGCCGGACCGCCGAGGTCGCGGCCTACGACCCGCGGGTCGTTCCTTGAGATTTTGGCTTCTCATCGGGGGATTCCTGGTCCTGGTGGGGTTGCTCGCGGTCGGCCTGCGGCTCGATCCGCGCGAGGTGCCCTCGCCGCTCATCGGCAAGCCCGCGCCGGCGTTCGAGCTGCCGCTCCTGCAGCAGCCCGACAAGAGCTTCTCGCAGAAGGACATGCTCGGCACGGTGTGGGTGATGAACGTCTGGGCCTCGTGGTGCCCGCCGTGCCTCGTCGAGCATCCTGTCGTGAGCGAGATTGCGCGCTCGGGAATCGCCCCGGTGGTCGGCCTGAACTACAAGGACGCGCGCGAGGACGCGCTGCCGTGGCTCAAGAGGAACGGCGATCCCTTCAAGGTCATTGTCTACGACGCGGCCGGCCGCATTGCGATCGACTACGGGGTGTACGGCGTGCCCGAGACCTACGTGATCGACCGCAACGGCGTCATCCGCTACAAGCGCGTCGGGCCGCTGACACCGGAAATCGTTCAGAAGAAGCTCCGACCGCTGATCGAGGAGCTGTCGAAGCGTGGCTAGGCTCTTGTCGCTCTTTCTTCTCGTCGCTCTCCCTTTGCAGGTGATCGGACAGGAGGACCCAGGCCTCGAGCGGCGCGTGACCTCGCTCGCGCACGAGCTGCGCTGCCTCGTGTGCCAGAACCAGACTATCGCCGACTCCAACGCGCCGCTCGCGCAGGACCTGCGCAACCAGATCCGCGAGCAGCTCAAGGCCGGCAAGAGCGAGCGCGACGTCATCGACTTCATGGTCGCGCGCTACGGCGATTTCGTGCTCTACCGCCCGCCGTTCAAGGCGGCCACCGTGGCGCTCTGGGCCGGTCCCTTCGTGCTGCTCGCGCTCGGCGCCTGGCTCTTGATTCGGCGCGTGAGGAAGAAGGCGCCGCCGGCCGAGCTCACCGAGGCCGAGCGCCGCCGCGCCGCCCAGCTCCTCGAATGACGCTCTTCTGGCTGATCGGCGCCGTGGCGGCGGCGGCGGTCATCGCCTGGGTGCTGCGCCCGCTCCTCAGGCGGAAACAGGTCGCGCCGCCGTCCCGCGCCGCCGCCAACGTGGCGATCTACCGCGATCAGCTGCGCGAGCTCGATGCCGACCTCGCCGCAGGCATGCTCGCGCGCGCGGACTACGAGCGCGCCCGCGCCGAGCTCGAGGCGCGCGCGCTGCGCGATGCCGGCCAGCCCGACGCGCCGGCGGTCGAGCGGCCGGGGCGCGCCTTCGCCTGGGCGCTTGCCGGCGCGGTGCCGCTCGCCGCGGTGGCGCTCTATGTCCTCGTCGGCAGTCCGGGCGCCATCGACCGCGAAGCCGAGCTGCATGCCTCGCGCGCGCAGGTCGAGGCCATGGTCGAGCGGCTCGCCGCGCGCCTGCGCGAGAACCCCGACGACGTCAACGGCTGGAAGCTTCTCGGGCGCTCCTACGGGGTCATGGGGCGCTACGCCGAGGCCGCCGACGCCTACGCCAAGGCCGCGGTGCGCGCGCCGCGCGACGCGCAGGTCCTCGCCGACCTGGCAGACGTGCTGGCGATGGCGCGCGGCCAGAGCCTGCAGGGCGAGCCCGAGCAGCTTGCGCTGCGCGCCCTCGAGATCGAGCCGGGCAACCTGAAGGCGCTGGCGCTCGCCGGGTCGGCGGCGTTCGAGCGCAAGGACTTCGCCGCCGCCGCCAAGCTCTGGGAGCGCATGCTCGCGTACGTCGAGCCCAACTCGGAGGATGCGCGCTCGATCCAGCAAAACGTCGCCGAGGCGCGCTCGCTTGCCGGAGAACCGGCCAAGCCGGAACCGAAGAAGCCCGAGTCGAAGAAGGCGCAAGCGACGACCGGGTTGAGAGGCACGGTGTCGCTGTCGCCGAAGCTCAAGGACCAGGCCGCGCCGGACGATACGGTGTTCGTATTCGCGCGCGCGGCGGAAGGGCCGCCGATGCCCCTCGCGGTGGCCCGGGTGCGCGTGCGCGATCTGCCCTATCGCTTCTCGCTCGACGACTCGATGGCGATGAGCCCGGCGCTGAAGCTCTCGGCGTTTCCCAAAGTCGTGGTGACGGCACGGGTATCGAAGAGCGGCGCCGCGGCCGCGCAGCCGGGAGATCTGCAGGGCGCGAGCGCGCCGGTGGCGAACGACGCCGCCGCGGTGAGCGTGGTGATCGACGCGCAGGTGCGCTAGCGCGCTGGAAGCGCGCAGGCAAGTTTGCTACGCTCGCAGTCGCACGCGAAACGCAGGAGAAACGCGATGGCCGATACGACAGAACGCCGCAAGACCCCCCGCAAGCCCGCCCAGGCGACGCCGAAGCCCGACAGCAAGCCCGCCGCGACTCGCCAGGCGTCGATGCCGATGGCAGGCGGTGCAGCCAGCGAGCACTCGAGCGACGACACCCGGCGCCGCATCGCGGAAGCCGCCTACTTCCGCGCCAAGCAGCGCAATTTCGAGCCGGGCCACGAGCTCGAGGACTGGGTCGAGGCCGAAACCGAGGTGATGGGCCGCATCAACGGCGCGGATCGCTAGCCGCCGTCAGTACTCGTCGAAGATCCGCTGCAGCTCGGCGGTCTCGCGCGTGCGCGTGAGCGCCAGCATCAGGAGAATGCGCGCCTTCTGCGGCGTGAGGTTGTCCCCCCAGAGGTAGAAGCGCTTGGCGTCGGCGGCGCCGGCGCGCGTGTCGCGCACCCTGCCCATGCCGCCGCGGTTGGTGATGACCACCGGCACGCCCTTGCCGGCGAGCTTCGAGAGCGTCTGCTCCATCGCCGGGCTCGGCGAGCCGGTCGGAAACGCCGCGACCACCAGCCCCTCGGCCTTGCCGCGCTCGACCGCGGCTTCGGCGAGCACGCCGTCGGCGTCGGCATACGTGTAGACGATGTCGACGCGCGGCAGCTTCTGCAGCGCGCCGACGTCGAACGGCGTGGCGCCGGTGTGCTTGCGGACCGGCTGGCGGTAGAACGTCACGCGGTCGTCGTCCACGAAGCCGAGCACGCCGAGGTCCTTGCCGCTGTAGGTCTCGAGGCGGTAGCTGATCTCCTTGGTCACCTCGCGCGCGGCGATGATGGTGTCGTTCGTGACCACGAGGGCGCCCTTGCCGCGCGCGGCGTCGCTCGCCGCGACGCGCACCGCCTGCAGGAAGTTCTTGGGGCTGTCGGAGGAGAGCGTGCTGAACTGGCGCTGCGCGGCGGTGAGCACGACGGGCTTGTCGCTCTTGACCGTGAGGCCGAGGAAGTAGGCCGTCTCCTCGACGGTATTCGAGCCGTGGGTGACCACGATCGCCTTGACATTTGCGTCCTGCGCCAGGATCTCGTTGATCCGCTTCGCCAGCGTGAGCCAGTTGGCGACCGTGATGGCGCTGCTGCCCACGCGCATCAGCTCCTCGACCTCGAGCCGCGCCACCTGCTTGAGTTGCGGGATCGCCTCCACGACCTCGCCGGCGTGCAGCCGTCCGGAGGGCGTGTTCGCGATCGTGCCGCCGGTCGCGAGGACCTTGATGCGCGGCAGCTTTTCTTGCGCCCCGGCATGAGCGCTCCAGAGGGCCGACACAAGGAGCAAGCTCAGCCCAATCGAAAAAACGGAACAGGTGCGAATGGCAAGCCTCCTTTCAGGGCAAGTCGACGCGCGTCCAGTCGACGAACGGCGAGCCCCACACCTCGATGCGGCGCATGCCGGGCAGCGGCTCGTCGTCGCGCGAGAGATGCGTGTCGCCGTGGATCAGGATGATTCTGCGCGGGCGGCGCGCCCCGAGGTCCTGCAGGCGCTCGCGCAGCCGAGCGAAGCCGTCGTGCACGAAAGGCCTGAACGGATTCGCCTGCATCACCACGACGAGGCCCTTCGCGTTCGCCGCCAGCCTGGCGGCCTCGTCGAGCCAGGCGAAGACGGCGCGCATGCGCGGCTCGTGCTCCGGATGCCGGATATGGTTGTCGGGCCCGGGCACGTTGAGCGCGACGAACACCCAGCCGTCTTGCTCCCAGCGCACGTGCTCGCAGTACTCGCCAGGTTGCCGCTCCACTTTCAAGAAATTGGGACGGCAAAAGAGCTCGCGCCAGACCTTCAGCCGCTCCAGCGGCTGCTTGCAATCGCTCCACTCGTTGTCGCCGGGGATGAGGAGAAAGGGATGGCGGATGCGCGCGAACTGCTTCTTGCGCTCGCCGAGCCAGCGGTCGCCGCACGCCTGCTCGGGCGTGCTCGAGCCGATGTCGCCGACGTGCACGACGAAGGCGAGCGGCTCGGCGTTGATCCGGTCGATCACCGCGTCGAGCCGGCCGACCTCGGCTTCGGTGTAGGGCGCGTCGCCCAGCACGCCGAAGACCAGCGCGCCAGTTGGGAGTGGTGCTTGCGCGGCGCATGCACCGACCAACCACAGGAAAAACAGGGACAGACCCCGTTTCCCGTGGCTCAAGTTCAGATTCCGTACGCCTTGCGCAGCAGCGTGAGCGGGTGCGCTTTCTGCGCCTTGGGCGCTTCCTCGCCGATTCCCTGCTGGATATGGCGCGCGGCGATCGGGCAATCCGAACTGATGTATTGGGGACCCGCCCCATCGGCTGCTTCGGCCATCTGCCGGAACACGGGGCGGCCGATCTTCATCGAGTTTTCGAAGTACTCCAGCTTCACGCCCCAGGTGCCGTCGTGGCCGGCGCAGCGCTCGACCGTCTTCACCTCGGTCTGCGGGACCGACTCGAGCAGCTCGCGCGTCTTCTGGCCCATGTTCTGGACCCGCGAGTGGCAGGGAACATGGTAGGACACCTTTCCGAGCCCCTGCTTGAAGTCGGTCTTGAGGAGGCCGGCTTTCTTCCGCGCTACGAAATACTCGAAAGGATCGAACATCGCGTCGCGCACCGCGATCGTGTCGGGGTCGTCCGGATAGAGAAGCGGCAGCTCCTGCTTGAACATGAGGGCGCAGGAAGGCACCGCGGCGAGGATCGCATAGCCTTCACGGGCGTAGCGTGCGAGCACGGGGATGTTGACGCGCTTCAGCGCATCGAGCCCCTTCAGATCGCCGAGCTCGAGCTTCGGCATGCCGCAGCACGCTTCCTTCTCGACGACGAGGTACGGGATTTCGTTGTGCTGGAGGATCGCGACGAGGTCGTGGCCCATCGCCGGCTCGTTGTAGTTGACGTAGCAGGTCGCGAAGATCGCCACCCTTCCGGGCGCATCCGGGGCGTCTTTCACCGCGAAATCCGCCGAAGGCTGGACCCCTGACCTGAATTTCTGAGCCGCGTAAGGCGGGAGCACGCGGTCCTTGTGCACGCCGAGCACCCTCTGCATCGCTGCACGTGCCGCGGGGTTCCGGTTCATGAAGTTCACCGCCTGCGCCACTACCGGGATGGCGGCGAGCTTGCCCATCGCGTCGGTCGACGAGAGCAAGCGGTCGCGGAACCGCGTTTGTGATCCGAGGCCTTTCTCGAACTTGATCGCCTTGGCGCGCAGCATCACGTGCGGGAAGTCGACGTTCCAGGGGTGCGGCGGGACGTACGGGCACTTCGTCATGTAGCAGAGGTCGCACAGGTAGCACTGGTCGACCACCTTCCAGTAGTCCTCCTTCTTCACGCCGTCGACTTCCATCGTCGAGGACGCGTCGACCAGGTCGAACAGCGTCGGAAACGTCGTGCACAGGCTGACGCAGCGGCGGCAGCCGTGGCAGATGTCGAAAATGCGCTCCAGCTCCTTCTCGGCTTTCGCCGGGTCCCAGAAGTCGGGGCTCTTCCAGTCGAGGGGGTGGCGGGTCGGTGCTTCGAGCGAGCCTTCGCGCATTTGGCGCCGAGACTATCAGCTTTTCCCGTTACAGCTTGCGTACCACCGCGACCTCGCCCCCGTCGCGCGACGCCTCGGCGAAGCCGAGGCGGTGGGCGAGCTCGAGCATCTCGCGGTTGTCGGCGAGGATGTAGCCGTAGAGCGCTCGGTAGCCGGCATCGCGCGCAGCCTGGCACAGGCGCCTGAGCAGGCCGCTGCCGACCCCCTTGCCCTGCCATTCGTCGGCGACGGTGAGCGCGAACTCCGCGCTCGTGCCGTCGGCATTGGGCGCGTAGCGGCCGACGGCGATGAATTCGCCGCCGCGCGGGTCGAGCGCCACGAGCGCGAGCTCGCGGTCGTAGTCGAGCTGGGTGAAGCGGGCGAGCATGCGCGGCGGCAGATCCGGCAGGTGCTGCATGAAGCGGTGATAGCGCGAGCGCTCGGACAGGCGCCTGAAGAAGCCGAGCTCGAGCTCCGCGTCCTCCGGCCGGATCGGCCGGAGGCGCACCTTGGCTCCGTCCCTCAGCTCGAGCTCGCCTTCGAGCTGCGCCGGATAGGGATGGATCGCCATGTGCGCGTAGCGGCGGCCCGCGGCGGGGAGCGTGCGCTGCGCGGGATCCTCGATCACTACGCGCGCGTCGGCAATCGTCGCGCCGCGCGGGTGCACGAGCACCGGGTTGAGGTCCAGCTCCTTCAGCCAGGGGAGCTCGCAGACCATGCGCGAGACGCCGCACAGGATCCCCGCCAGCGCTGCGAGATCGGCCGCCGGCACGTCGCTATAGCCGGCGAGCAGCCGGAATACGCGCGTGCGGCTCATCAGATCGTGCGCCAGCGCCGCGTTGACCGGGGGCAGGGCGAGCGCGGTGTCGCGCACCGCCTCGACCGCGACGCCGCCGGCGCCGAACGAGATGACGGGACCGAACAGCGCGTCGCTCGCGACGCCGACGAGCACCTCGCGCACGTGCGGGTAGCGCAGCATGGGCTGCACGGTCACGCCTTCGATCCTCGCCGCGGGCTGCAGCGCGCGCACGTTTCGCATCACGTCGTCGAAGGCCGAGGACACCATGTCGGCGTTCTGCAGGTTCAGGCGCACCCCACCCACGTCCGACTTGTGGGCGATGTCGGGGGACTGGATCTTCAGCGCCACCGGAAATCCGATCTCGGCCGCCGCCGCCAGAGCAGCCGCCCGGGTGCTCGCCAGCACCGAGCGTGGCACGGGGAGGTGGAACGCCGCGAGCAATTCTCTCGCCTCCTGCTGCGTAAGGAGCTTCCTCCCCTGCGCAAGCACGCAATCGCGCAACGCGGTTGCTTTCGAGAGATCGGGTGGTGCTTCATTGGGTGCCTGCGCGGTCGGGACCTCCATGAGCTGCGCCTGGTTTCGCTGGTGCGCGCAGAGGAACGAGAACGCCTCGACCGCGTTCTCGGGCGTATAGAAATTGGGGATGCCCTGCGACTCGAGGTAGGCGCGGCTTTCGTTCGGATTGATGTCGCCGAGCCAGGCGGCGAGCACGGGCTTGCCGGATCCTTTGGCGGCGGCGACGACCGCGCGCGCCGCGGCTTCCGGCGCGGTCGTCGCGACGGGCGAGTACATCACGAGCAGGGCGTCGACCCCGGGATCGGCGAGCAGCGCCCGGGTCGCGGCGGCGTAGTGCTCGGGCGGCGCGTCGCCGACGATGTCTTTGAGGACGGCAAGCGGAACTCCGTTCTCCGCTGCGCTGTCGGCGGCGACGACGCCGGGCCCGCCGCCGTTGGTGAGGATGGCGAGGCGCTCGCCCTGGACGCGCGGCTGCGTCGCCAGGATGCGTGCAGCGGCGAAGAGCTGGGTGTAGGTCTTCACGCGCACGGTGCCGGCGCGGCGCAGCGCGGCGTCGAACACCGCGTCGCCCGCGGCGCGGCGCCCGGCCTTCAGCACGATGACGGGCTTTACGCGCGCCGCCGCGCGCAGGGCCGAGAGGTAGCCGCGCGCGTCCCGGATGCGTTCGACGTAGAGCAGCACCGCTTCGGTGCTCTCGTCGGCCACCAGGAAGTCGAGGATTTCGCCGAAGTCCACGTCGGCCGCCGCGCCCAGCGACACCACGCTGGTGAAGCCGATGGCGCCGCGTGCCCAGTCGAGGATCGCGCCGCAGATCGCGCCGGACTGGGACACGAGCGCGAGCGGCCCGGGCTGCGCCGCGGTGCGCGCCAAGCTCGCATTGAGTCCGGCGTCGGTGCGCATCTCGCCGAAACAGTTGGGTCCGAGGATGCGGATGCCGTGACGCCTCGCCCTTTCAAGCATCTCCTGCTGCAGGGCCAGGCCGGCTTCGCCGGCCTCCGCGAAGCCCGCGGAAAGCACCACCGCCGCCTTGATGCCGGCGCGGCCCGCCTCCTCGATGATCTGGGGCACGGTGCGCGCCGGCGTCGCGACGACGGCGAGCTCCGGCGTGACCGGCAGGCCGAGCAGGCTCGGATGGGCGGGCCGGCCGAACACGCTGCGATGCTTGGGGTTGACGGCGTACAGCTCGCCGCGCAGCCCGGCGGCGGCGAGGTTGCGGTACACGATGTTGCCCAAGGCGCCTTCGCGCTCGGTGGCGCCCACGAGCGCGACGCTGCGCGGGGCGAGCAGCGGGCGGAGATAGTGGGAAATCGGGGTCAGACCCCGATTCTAATCAAGTACCTGCGGGCAGAGTGGCGACGCGCGGCCGCAGCGAGCGGTGGGTGCGGTAGACGCCCGCGAGCTCCCAGTGGTCGGTGGCCGGCGCATGGCGCAGCAGGAAGCAGCGGCCGTCGTCGGCCTTGACCTCGAAGTAGCGGTGGGAGGCGTCGTGCCATCGGTCGAGGATCGCGACCACCGGGAGGCGGCGCGCGCCGAGGTAGAAGACGTGGGGCTCGGCTTGGCCGCCCCGGCCGGGACATCCGTATACGCAAATCTTCATGACGCCGAATTCCTTTCGACCCGCCGCTTGCTTTGCTCTTGCAAGGAGCCGGCCACGCGTCATGCGCCGTTCGGCGGATGCGCGCCTTACCTCGCCATCGTGCTCGTCAGTACACTCGCGACCTTGTCGGACGGGGCCGGGTGCTGGCAGGCCCACAGTCCCAGCGCTGCGGCAATGAAGAGAACGCTGGCAAAATTCACCTGTTTCATGGCCCGTCATTCAATCAGCGAGCGCGTGATGGACCCACCTGAGCGTGATGGTTCGTCCGGCGCATGACGAACGAGGACATCGCCCGCGTATTCGGCGAGATCGCCGACCTGCTCGAGCTCGGCGACGGAAATACCTACCGCGTTCTCGCCTACCGCAACGCGGAACGCGAGCTGCGCTCCACGGGGTACGACATTCCGGCGCTGCTCGCCGCGGGCGAGCCCCTGCCCAAGATGCCGGGCATCGGCGCCGAGCTCTCGGCGAAGATCCGCGAGATCCACGACACCGGCACGAGCAGGACCCTGGAGAAGCTGCGTAAGGATTACCCGGCGGGGATTCTCGAGCTCCTGCGGCTGCCCGGGGTGGGCCCCAAGCGGGTGCGCCTGTTTTACCGCGAGCTGGGCGTGGGCTCCCTCGAGGAGCTCGAGCGGGCCGTGCGCAGCGGCCGCCTGCGCAGCCTGGGGGGGTTCGGCGCCAAGTCGGAACAGCGGCTGCTGGAGGCGATCATGACGGTAAAATCAGGCCATGTCAGGCGCATTTAGGGCCCTGATCGAGCGGGTCGGGGCCAACACGGCGACGCCGTTCCGGGTGCGCTTTCCGGACGGCGCCGAGTACCGCAACTCGGAGAGCCCGCCGGCGTTCACTCTCCTGGTCAGGCACGAGCGCGCGCTGCGGCGCGCCGCGCTCTACGGCCACGTGGGGGTGCTCGAGGCCTACTTCGACGGCGAGCTCGACATCGAGGGCAGCCTGCCCAGGGCGCTCGCGGCCGGCATGGAAACCCACGCCGACGAGGCCACCTGGCTCGTGCGCCTGCGCAACCGCTGGCACGAGTTCATGCACACGAACGCGAGCCGCCTTCGCGCGAACCGCAACGCCGAGTTCCACTACTCCCTGCCGCCGGAGTTCTACAAGCTCTGGCTGGACGATCCGTACATGTTCTACACCTGTGCATACTGGGGTGATGGCGCGAAGACCCTCGAGGAGGCCCAGCGTGCCAAGGCGGACCACGTCGCGCGCAAGGTGCTGCTCAAGCCGGGCGAGGAGGTGGTCGACGTCGGCAGCGGCTTCGGCGGCTTCCTCATGCACGCGGCCATGCACTATGGCGTGAACATCACCAGCATCAACACCACCGGCTCGCAAGCCGACCATGCGCGCCGGCAGATCGAGAAGTTCGGCATCAAGAACGCGGTGCAGATGCACGCCGACTTCCGAAGCAATCCAAAGCAGTTCGACAAGGTGGTGAGCATCGGCTGCCTGGAGCATGCCGGACGCGACCAGCTCGGCGAGGTGATCCGCTCGCACGCCGATCTCCTCAAGCCGGGCGGCATCGGCCTGATCCACTTCATCGGCCACGTTGGGCGCATCGACACCGACTTCTTCATCCGCAAGTACGTCTTTCCCGGCGGCTGGATCCCGAGCCTCGCCGAGGCGATCGTGGCGATGGAGCAGGCGGGGCTCGAGGTGCTCGATATCGAGAACCTGCGCCGCCACTACGCGCTCACCCTCGACGTGTGGGCCGAGCGCTTCGACCGCAACTGGGAGCGCATCCGCGCGCTCGACCCGCGCCGCTTCGACGAGCGCTTCCGCCGGATCTGGCGCGTTTACCTCTACGGCTGCGCCGAGATGTTCCGCTCGCCGGCGGGCCGCACCCACCTTTTCCAGATCGTGTTCTCCAAGGGCAACGTCTCGAGCACGAGCTACCCCATGACCCGGGACTTCCTCTACGAGCGCCAACCCGCATACCAGGAAAAAAGAAGCGCTGATCGCGCAGCTTAGGCAGGGAAGCGGCGCGCTTGCTCTAAAAAAAGAGACTTCCAATCTCTTCCGCGACCGGGCGGCCGAGCCGCGCCGCCGCCTCGACGTCAGCGCCTTCCGCGACGTGCTCGCGGCCGACCCGCAGGCCGGCTGGGTCGAAGCCGAGGGGATGGTCACCTACGAGGCGCTGGTCGCGGCCTGCCTGCGCCACGGGGTGATGCCCGCGGTCGTGCCGCAGCTCAAGACCATCACGCTCGGCGGCGCGCTGGCCGGCGTGGGCATCGAATCGTCATCGCACCGCCAGGGGCTGGTGCACGACACGGTGCTCGAGCTCGACGTGCTGCTGGGCGACGGCCGCGTGGTCACGTGCACGCCGACCAACGAGCACGCGGACCTCTTCTTCGGCTTCCCCAACTCCTACGGCACCCTCGGCTACGCGCTGCGGGTGAAGGCGAAGACGCGGCCGGTGAAGCCCTACGTGCACCTTTTCCACCTCGACTACTTCGACGGGCGCATCTACTTCCAGGAGCTCGAGCGGCGCCTCAACGCGCGCGACGCCGACTTCGTCGACGGCACCGTGTTCGCTCCCGACAAGATGTTCATCACCCTCGGGCACTTCGTCGACAAGGCGCCGTACGTCAGCGATTACACCTTCGAGCGCATCTACTACCGCTCGATCCCGCAGCGGCACGACGACTACCTGACCGTGCATGACTATCTTTGGCGCTGGGACACGGACTGGTTCTGGTGCTCGAAGAACGTCCTGGCGCAGAACCGGTTCGTGCGCAAGTTCCTGTACGGCAGAAAGCGCCTGGGCTCGCGCCAGTACACGAAGATCATGCGCTGGAACAGCCGCGTCGGCGTGACCAAGAAGGTCGAGCGCCTGCTCGGCCTGCACTCCGAATCGGTGATCCAGGACGTCGACGTCCCGATCGGGCGCGCCGCCGAGTTCCTGCAGTTCTTCGCGCGCGAGATCGGCCTGTGGCCGCTCTGGATCTGCCCGATCGGTCCGGGCGCCGCGGGACAGAACTTCTCGCTCTATCCCATGCGCGAGGGCTGGTACGTGAACTTCGGCTTCTGGGACGTCAAGCGCACGCGCGAGCCCTACCCGCCGGGGCACTTCAACCGCATGATCGAGCGCAAGGTGGTCGAGCTCGGCGGCATCAAGTCGCTCTACTCCGACAGCTTCTTCCCGCGCGACGAATTCGAGCGCCTCTACGGCGGCGAGACCTACAGGCAGCTTAAAGCGAAGTACGACCCGGAGAACGTCTTCCCGGGCCTCTACGAGAAGGTGGTGCTTAAAGCGTAGTGCGCAGCGGAGTGCCGTGGGTCTTTTCGAAGTGCGTCTGGCAGCGGATGCAGCGCTCCGCGCCGGGGTTGGCGCGCAGCCGCTCGAAACCGATGTCCTGCCCGCAGTTGCTGCAGATGCCGTAGCTGCCCTCGTCCAGCCGCGCGCGCGCGGCGTCGAGCGTGCGGAGCTCCGCGAGATCGCGCGAAGCCTCCGCCTGGTCGAGGTCCTGGATCATGCTCTGCACCGACTCGTCGCCGGGATCGGGCACCGCGCCGACGACCTGGTCGAGGCCGTCGGTGCGCATCCGGTCGAAGTCCTGCCCCAGCTCGCGCGCCAGCGCGGCGCGGCGCTGCTCGACGATGGTCTTGAGCTCCTCGCTCTGCTGTGGTGTGAGTGCCATGAAAAGGCCTCCCGCAAGGTCCATGCCCGTCAGGCGCCGAAGCGGGTGCGCGGATTGAAGCGCGACACCCGCTGCAGCTCCTCGAACAGCTTTTTCTCGGCCTCGGTCAGCGGGTTGGGCGCCTCGACGCTGAGCACGGCGTAGAGGTCGCCGGCGCCGCCGCCCGGCTGCGGCAAGCCCTTGCCCGCCAGGCGCAGCTTCTGCCCCGCCTTGGACCCCGGCGGAACCTTCATGGTGACGCGGCCGGTCAGCGTCGGGATCTCGACCTGCGCGCCGAGCGCCGCCTCCCAAGGGGCGAGCGGGACCTCGAGATCGAGGTCGTGGCCGCTCACCCGGTAGAGCGGGTGCGGCTCGAGATGGATCTGCAGGTAGAGGTCGCCCGGGGCGCCGCCGTTCGTGCCCGGACTGCCCTTGCCGCGCAGCCGCAGGCGCTGTCCGTCGGTTGCACCCGGCGGAATCCGCGCGGTGAAGCTGCGGCCGTCGAGCTGGAGCGTGCGCTCGGTACCCCGGAACGCCTCGTCGAGCGTGATGCGGACCGGGACCTCGTAATCCTCGCCGGGGAACGCCATCGCCGGGCCGCGCCGGGCGCCGCGTCCGAAGCCGGTGGCGCGGCCGAAGGCGCCGAGCGACTCGAACAGATCGGAGAGGTCGACCCCGCCCAGGTCCTCGCCGCGGCCCGTCCCGAAGCGCTCGAACCAGTCGGGCGGCGGCCGGAAGTCCTGTCCCGGCCGGAATCCACTCCCCAGGCTGTCGTACGCGGCGCGCTTTTCCTTGTCGCGCAAGGTCTCGTAGGCTTCCGAGACCTCCTGGAATTTCTCCTTGGCGTTCGCCTCCTTGGAGACGTCCGGGTGGTACTTGCGCGCGAGCTTGCGGTAGGCCTTCTTGATCTCGTCCTCGCCGGCCGTCCGCTCGACGCCCAGGATCTTGTAGTAATCCTTGTATTTCATAACCCGGTAAGTGAGGGCCGCAGGCTCCAGCTTAAAGCTCTCCCGTGCCTGCGAATTATTTTGACGCAGGTCAATTTCCACTGGAGCCGCGCGGGTAACGTCACCCCGATGCCTGCCGCCTGCTTCCACTGCGGCCTGCCGGTGCTCGAACCCGGCCGGTACCGGGCCGACCTCCTTGGCGCGGTGCGCGAGCTCTGCTGCGCGGGCTGCGAGGCGGTCGCGCGCACGATCGCCGCGGCCGGTCTCGAGGCGTACTACGAGACGCGCTCCAGTCCCGCGGCGCCGCCGGCGGATTTGTCTTCCCTCGAGGAGCTCGATGCGGCGGCCGCCGGAAGCGAAGCCGCGCTGATCGTCGACCGGGTCCGCTGCGCGGCCTGCCTTTGGCTTGTCGAGCGGACGCTGCAGCGTACGCCCGGCGTGACGCGCGCCCACGTGAACTACGCGACGCAGCGCGCCCAGGTCGCGTGGGACCCCGCAACCACCTCGCTCTCGGCGCTGGTACGCGCGGTGCGCGAGGTGGGCTACGACGCGTATCCATACGAGCCGCGACGCCAGGACGAGCTCTCGCGCCGCGAGAGCCGCCGGGCGCTCATGCGCCTGTTCGTGGCGGGCTTTGGCGCGATGCAGGTGATGATGTACGCCTTTCCGGCTTACGTCGACGAGGGCCTGTCCGCGGAGGCGGCGGCCATGATGCGCTGGGCGGGGCTTTTCATCACCGCGCCGGTGCTGCTCTTCTCATGCGCCCCGTTCTTCGCGGGCGCGCGGCTCGAGCTCGCGCAACGGCGCATCGGCCTCGACACGCCGATCGCCCTCGGCCTCGCCGCGGCGTTCTGCGCGAGCGCCTGGGCCACGGTGTCAGGAGCGGGCAGCGGAGAGGTGTATTTCGATTCGATCTGCATGCTCGCGTTCCTGCTCCTGGGCGCGCGCCACCTCGAGGCGGCGGCGCGCCGCCGCGCAGCGCGCGCCCTCGATCCGCTGCTGCGGTGGCTCCCGGCGCGCCCGCTGAAGGCCGGGGAGATCGTGCACGTCGCGCCCGGCGAGCGGCTGCCGGCCGACGGCGTCGTTACGGAAGGCATCTCCAGCGTCGACGAATCGCTCCTCACCGGAGAATCGAGGCCGGTGCGCAAGGGAAGCGGGGATGAGCTGATCGCAGGCTCGGTCAATCTCGAGCAGCCGCTCGCCATGCGCGTCACGCGCGCCGGCGCCGACACGCGCGCCGCTTCGATCGCGCGCCTGGTCGAGCGCGCCGCTGCCAGCCGGCCGTGGCTCGTGGACGCCGCCGACCACGTGGCGCGCTATCTTGCCCCCGCGGTCGTCGCGGCGGCCGGGCTCGCCTGGGCTTGGTCCGGCGATCCGTGGATCGCCGTCGCGGTGCTCGTGGTGACCTGTCCGTGCGCGCTCGCGCTGGCCGCGCCGGTCGTGCTGACGCGCGCGAGCGCGGCGCTCCTCGCGCGCGGAGTGCTCCTCACCCGCGCCCGCGCGCTCGGCGTCCTCGAGCGCGCCTCCGAGGTCATCTTCGACAAGACCGGCACGCTGACGCAAGGCGACCTCGCGCTCGCGCGCGCACTGCCGCTCGCCCGACTCTCCGAGGCCGAGGCGCTCGAGCTCGCCGCATCGCTCGAGGCGCGAAGCCGCCATCCGGCGGCGCGCGCCTTCGCCGGCCTGCCGCTGAGTGCGGTGAGCGACCTGATCCACGTACCCGCCGAGGGCATCGAAGGCCGCAGTTCGGGGCGGCGCCTGCGCATCGGCGCCGCGCGCTTCTGCGCCGCGCTGCATGGGAAGCCGCTTCCCGGCGCGCTTGCGCCGCTCGAGGCCGGCCACACGCGCATCTATCTCTGCGACGAAGAAGGCTGGCTCGCCGCGTTTGACCTCGAGGACCGCCTGCGCCCCGAGGCGGCCGCCCTGGTCGAGGACCTGCGCGCGCGCGGCATCTTCGTGCACCTCGTGAGCGGCGACGAGCCGCAGGTGGTGGCGGCGCTCGCGAGCCGCCTCGGCATACCCGCCTTCGCAGGCGGCGTCACGCCGGAGGGCAAGCTCGACTACCTCAGGCGCCGCCAGCGCGGCGGGCGGCGCATCGTCATGATCGGCGACGGGCTGAACGATGCGCCGGTGCTGGCGCAGGCCGACGCCTCGATCGCCATGGGCGGCGGCGCGGCCGCCGCGCAGCACCACGCCGACGTGGTCGTCATGCGCAATTCGCTCGCCGACGTGCGCCGCGTGTTCGAGACCGCGCAGCGCGCCATGCGGCTCGTACGCCAGGACCTCGCGTGGGCCCTGGCCTATAACGCCGCCGCGCTTCCGCTTGCCGCGGCGGGGGCCATCGGCCCGCTGGAGGCCGCGCTCGTGATGGGCGCGAGCTCGCTCGTCGTACTGCTCAACTCGCAGCGGCCGCTCGCCGAACCGCTTCCATGGAAAGCCTCTATCTCCTCGTCCCCCTCTCCGTCGCCCTCGTATTCCTGATCGGCTGGGCGTTCTGGCGCGCGCTCGAGGGCGGCCAGTTCGACGACCTCGAGCGTCCGGCGCACGACGTGCTGGCCGACGACGACCGCCCGAGATGAGAGCGATGACGGTACGCGCGCCGGGCCAGCCGCTCGTGCGCGAGCAGCGCGAGCCCGCGCCGCTCGCCCGCGGCCAAGTACGCATCCGCGTGAGGGCCTGCGGCGTGTGCCGCACCGACCTGCACCTCGTCGACGGCGAGCTTCCCGCCTGCAGTCTGCCCGTAATTCCGGGGCACGAAGTGGTCGGCGTGGTCATGGAAGGCGGCGCGCGCTTTGCGCCCGGCGCGCGCGTCGGCGTGCCCTGGCTCGGGTGGACCTGCGGCGCCTGCGAGTACTGCACCAGCGGCCGCGAGAACCTGTGCGGGCGCGCACGGTTCACCGGCTGCCACGTCGACGGCGGCTATGCCGACGAGATGGTCGCCGACGAGCGCTTCTGCCTGCCGATTCCCCAGCGTTACGACGATGCGCACGCAGCGCCGCTCCTCTGCGCGGGCCTGATCGGATACCGCTGCTATGCCAAATGCGAGGACGCCAGTTCGATCGGGCTGTACGGCTTCGGCGCCGCCGCCCACATCCTCGCGCAGGTGGCTCGCGCCGACGGACGCACGGTTTTCGCCTTTACCAAAGAGAAAGATGTCGACGGACAGCGTTTCGCTGTCGCGTGCGGCGCCCACTGGGCGGGCGACTCGACCGAGACGCCGCCGGAGCCGCTCGACGCCGCGATCGTGTTCGCGCCCGCGGGTCCGCTCGTGGTGGCCGCGCTGAGCGCGGTGCGCAAGGGCGGCCGCGTCATCTGCGGCGGCATCCACATGAGCGATATCCCTTCGTTTCCCTACCGCCTGCTCTGGGGCGAGCGCCGCATCGAATCGGTGGCGAACCTCACGCGCGCCGACGGCGAGCGGTTCATGCAGCTTGCGGCAAGGGTTCCAATCAGGACCTCGGTCCGGACCTACCCGCTGGAACAGGCGAATCAAGCGCTCGCCGACCTGCGCGCGGGCAGGCTCGAAGGCGCCGCGGTCCTGCGGCCCTAGAACCTCACGAGGCCCAGGATTCCGATGATGATGAGGTACAAGGCGACGATGTAGTTGAGCAGGCGCGGCACCGCCAGGATGAGGACCCCGGCGATGAGCGCGACTACGGGCTGGACGGCGACGTACATGGCCCGCAAGCGTACGCAGGCATTGCTACGCGGCTGCCTTGCCGCCCTAGTGCTTCTTGATCTGTCTCAAGAGACCCCTTCCGGGCCGCGCGACACTAAAGGCGCAGTCAGAAAGGAGGGCCTATGTGGTGGAGCGATTGGTGGGGCGGCTACGGACCGGCGCCCTGGATGTTCTTCGGCCCGTTGATGATGATTCTCTTTGTCGTGGCCTGCGTGTCGGTGGCCTATCTCGTAATGCGTCCGTACCGCGCCGGCAGCGGACACGCCATGGACATCCTCAAGGAGCGCTACGCGCGCGGCGAGATCGACCAGGCGGAGTTCGAGGCGCGCCGGCGCCTGCTGCAAGCGTGACCGTACCTTTGAGCTAGGTCAAAAACACGGGGACCGGGGTCCCTAGCATTGGATCCCATGTCCACCCAAGAGCTGTACAACTACCGGGTCGTCCGGCAGTTCGCGATCATGACCGTGGTCTGGGGCGTGGTCGGGATGGCCGTGGGCGTCCTCATCGCGGCGCAGCTCCTGTGGCCGGAGCTCAATTTCGACATCCCCTGGCTTTCCTACGGGCGCCTGCGGCCGCTGCATACCAACGCCGTCATCTTCGCCTTCGGCGGTTCGGCGCTCTTCGCCACGTCGTATTACGTGGTCCAGCGCACTTCGCACGCGCGGCTTTTCTGCGACCGGCTCGCCGCGTTCACCTTCTGGGGCTGGCAGGCGGTCATCGTCCTGGCCGCGATTACCCTGCCCCTCGGCTACACCCAGGGCAAGGAATACGCCGAGCTCGAATGGCCGATCGACCTGCTGATCGCGGCGGTCTGGGTTTCGTATGCGATCGTCTTCTTCGGCACCCTGTGGAAGCGCAAGGTGCCGCACATTTACGTCGCGAACTGGTTCTTCGGCGCCTTCATCCTGACGGTCGCGCTGCTCCATATCGTGAACAGCGCCGTGATGCCGGCGACCTTCTGGAAGTCGTATTCGGCCTACGCCGGCGCGCAGGACGCGATGGTGCAGTGGTGGTACGGCCACAACGCGGTCGGCTTCTTCCTCACCGCGGGCTTCCTCGGCATGATGTACTACTTCATCCCGAAGCAGGCCGGGCGCCCGATCTATTCCTACCGCCTGTCGGTGGTGCACTTCTGGGCGCTGATCTTCACCTACATGTGGGCCGGCCCGCACCACCTGCACTACACCGCGCTGCCGGAGTGGACCCAGTCGCTCGGCATGGTGTTCTCGCTCATCCTGCTCGCGCC
>Ga0114129_10000827_pt1 | contig 39985 bp, 35 predicted proteins | sample RhiMetdeltSRZDD1_FD_80071 | JGI IMG/M metagenome (GOLD analysis project Ga0114129, IMG submission 80071) | Populus rhizosphere microbial communities from Tennessee, USA - Rhizosphere MetaG P. deltoides SRZDD1 (version 2) (version 2) | ecosystem: Host-associated > Plants > Roots > Rhizosphere >...
ACCTCGCATCGGACGATTCACCGTCAAGCTCACCGGGCCAGGTGTATTGACGACTCCCAGCCCTTTCCGGACGTTGCGATTTCGCCCGATGGCGCCTCGATCGTTTACAACGTGTATTGGGTAGGCTTCAATTCCGGCGGAGAGTTGAAAAAGGTTTCGTTAACCGGGGGACCTTCTGTCTCCATCTGCCCCGTCAACGGCATCGTCCGCGGTGCGAGTTGGGGCAGTGACGGCACCATCGTGTTTTCCGTGGGTGGCGGCCACGGCCTCGAGCGCGTATCTGCGGAAGGAGACACTGCCACACAGCTCACGACGGTGGATTCAAGTCAGGGAGAGACACAGCATCTGCTGCCGGCAATGGTGCCGGGCAGCCGCACTGTGCTCTTCACCGTCACGTTCGCAGGTAATCCCAGCAACACGGTGATTGCAGCGGTAGATCTCGCCCAATGGCAGCCGCAAGACACTGGTCCGCGGCGGGTCCCAGCCGCAATTTGTCGAGCCCGGGTACCTGGTTTATCACGCCGGCGGATCGCTGATGGCGGTCCGATTCGATCGCGACCGCGTCGAGGTGCTCGGTGAAGCCGTTCCGATGGTCGCCGGAGTATTCACCAAACCCGGCGGCGAAGCTGAATACGCGATTTCGACGGAAGGTACCCTCGTCTACGTTCCCGGAGTGGCAGCGGCCGGGCAGCCCAACAACGCGCGCACCCTGGTGTGGGTCACACGTGACGGCAAAGAGGAGCCCATCGACGCGCCGCCGCGGCCGTATGTCTACGCGAGGCTGTCCCCGGAAGAAAATCGCATCGCGCTGGACGTTCGAGACGAGAATCGCGACATCTGGATCTGGAATCTCGCGCGTCGCACGCTGACGCGGCTCACCTTCGATCCTGCCCTGGAAACATCTCCTCTCTGGACGCCCGACGGACACTGGATCGTCTTCGCCTCCCAGCGCGCCGGCGCTGCCAACCTGTACTGGCAGAACGCCGACGACACCAGCGCGCCAGAGCGATTGACCACCTCGCCGGTAAATCAGGTCCCGAGCGCCATCACGCCGGATGGACGCCAGATCCTGTATTGGGAGGCAATGCAACAAACCAACCTTGACCTTATGGCACTGCATCTGGACGCGCCCCGCCACACGAGCCCCGTTGTCGCGACAGGTTCAAATCTCGCGGCAGGGGGACACCTGCCTCAGTGGGCGCATTCCGGGCACGAGCTGTTCTACTTCAACGAACGAAACGAGTTGATGGCAGTACCGGTCAACACAGCACCGACGCTCACAGTCGGCACTCCGGCGAAAGTGCTCGACGCCAAGTATTTCGCCGGCGCACCTGGTGCAGGTGCGCGGACCTACGACGTCTCTCGCGACGGGCGGCGGTTTCTGATGATCAAGGGGCTCACTACCGGCGGAGCCGAGGGAGGAAGCGAGGTCGAGGAGATGGTCATCGTACTTCACTGGCGCGAAGAGCTGATGCGTCGTCTCGGAGCGAACTGACGCGGAATGAAGCGCGAGCGCTGGCAAGAGATTTCGGCGATCTACAACGGCGCGGCGCGGCGGGAGGGCGCGGATCGCGTAGCGTACATTGCCGACGCGTGCGGCGGCGACGACGACCTGCGGCGTGAGGTCGAAGCGCTGCTGGCGCACGATGCCCACCAGAGCTTTCTCGCCAAGCCACTGACACTGCCGCCGGGCAGCCGCATCGGTGCCTACGAACTCATCGAGATCATCGGCGCCGGCGGCATGGGCATCGTCTACCGCGCGCGCGACCTGAAGCTGCAGCGCGATGTTGCGCTCAAAGTGTTGCCGGAGGCCGTGGCGCTCGATCCGGATCGCATCGCGCGCTTCCACCGCGAAGCGCACGTACTGGCCTCGCTGAATCATCCAAACATCGCCGCCATCTACGGCTTTGAAGACTCAGGTGACGTCCACGCGCTGGTGCTCGAACTGGTCGAAGGTCCGACGCTTGCCGATCGAATCGCCCGGGGCGCAGTTCCATTGGACGAAGCATTGCCGATTGCGCGGCAGATCGCCGAGGCGCTCGAGGCCGCGCACGAGCAAGGGATCATTCATCGCGATCTGAAACCGGCCAACATCAAGCTGCGTCCCGACGGCACGGTGAAAGTGCTCGACTTCGGACTGGCGAAGCTCGTCGAGGCGGGTGAGGCAAGTAAGGCGGGTGCGGCGGGTCGGGAGTCCTTGTCGATGTCGCCGACGATCACATCGCCGGCCCTGATCAGCGGCGTCGGCGTGCTGCTCGGCACCGCCGCCTACATGTCGCCGGAGCAGGCCAAAGGCAAACCCGCGGACAAACGCAGCGATATCTGGGCATTCGGCTGCGTGCTTCACGAGATGCTGACCGGTCGGCGTCCTTTCGATCCCACCCTGGGATCCGCATCGTCAACGGACGAACGCGAGGCGGTCGTCGAGGTGCTGGCCGCCGTCCTGACCAGGGAACCAGAATGGCGGGCGCTGCCGCTTGAAACAGGGCCGGCGCTGCGGCAGTTGCTCGGAAGCTGCCTCGCGAAAAAGCATCGAGATCGATTACGCAGCATCGGTGTGGCGATCTGGGTCATTGACGATGCGATGAAGTCACCCGATCCGCGAAGCGAAGTTGGTGCCGTGCCGTTGCCGATCCTGCGGCGGGCCAGCATCGCATGGTCGATGGCCGCGGTGTCGGTGATCGCGCTGGGCAGTGTGGCCGTGTTGGAAATGCGGGCTCGAGGCGGTTCGGCTGCGGCGCTTGACACGGTGTATCGAAGCACGATCGAGCTGCCCGCAGGCTGGACCAGCGATTCGATCTCTCACCTGGCGCTGTCACCGGACGGTCGTCGCATCGCTTTTATCGCGCCGGATGCGAGTGAGCGCGACGTCTTATGGATACGCGCGCTCGACGGCGGAGACACACAAGCGCTCGCCGGGACCGAAGGCGCGGCGGCGCCTTTCTGGTCTCCGGACAGTCGAGACGTCGCATTTGTCGCAGGCGGCAAGCTGAAACGGATTGCCGCGACCGGAGGTTCTGTCGCGATCATCTGTGATACCGAAGCCCCGTGGCCGGGGACGTGGAACAGCGGAGGCGTGATTTTATTCACACCCAAACGAGATAGTTCGCCACTATTCCGCGTCTCGGCCTCAGGCGGTACTCCATATCCGGTGACGAGCGTCGATGGGCGCAACCCTCTCGTCCATGCCTTCCCGTCTTTCCTTCCAGACGGCCGCCACTTCCTGTTTCTTTCAACGTCTCCGAACGGCTCGGCGCGGCAACTCGAGCTCGCATCGTTGGACTCGAACGATCGAAAGCCGCTGCTTGATGGTGTGTCGAGCGCGCAATACGCGGACGGACGGATCGTGTTCATGACCGCGGATTCAACCCTGATGGCACGGCCATTCGATGCAACGAGGCTCACGTTCACCGGAGATCCGGTCTCGCTATCCGATGACGTGAAGGCAGAGCGCCAGGCTTTGAACAACGGCACGACGTTCTCGCTTTCCCAAACGGGCGTGCTCGTGTACGTCACCGATCGTGCAGCGCAGCTCGTGTGGCTCGACCGAACCGGCAAACGGCTGCGGCTTCTCGGCGATCCCTACGAGGAGAAAGGTGGCCTCTACTTGTCGCTGTCGCCCGACGGTCGCCAGGCCGCCGTGGCCATGGTCGCAGCAGGCAATCCGGATATCGTAATTCTGGATGAACGCGGAACGAGGAAACGATTCACTGCCGACGCTCGCACCGGGTCATACGCGGTTTGGTCTCCCGATGGGACGCGCATCATTTTCAATTCGCGGAGGAGGGGTCACCTCGATTTATTCGAAAGGAGCCTCGATACGGCGATGGGTACGGAAACGTCCCTATTGATCGACGACACGGACAAGTTTCCGACCGGCTGGTCGCCGGACGGAAAGTATCTCCTCTACACGTTCAGAAGCTCTAAGACTGCGTCAGATGTCTGGGTTCTTCCGCTGACGGGTGACCGAAAACCCTACCCGTTTCTACAAACGGCGTTCAACGAACAGAACGCGAAGTTTTCGCCGGATGGACGGTGGGTGGCATACGCTTCGGATGAATCGACCCTTTTCGAAGTGTTCGTGACGCCGTTTCCGGGTCCCGGTGTGAGCAGGCGAGTCTCGCCCGGACTGGCCGCGCTCCCTCGCTGGCGCAGCGATGGTAAAGAGCTCTTCTATGAGGCACGCGACGGAACAATCATGTCCGTGCCGTGGACCATGAAAGGCGATCAACCCGAGATCGGAACGGCGCAACCGCTGTTTACGGTCGGCCGGCCGTCAAGCATTGCGTATACGTGGGATGTTTCGCCCGATGGACAACGATTTCTCGTTCGCGTGCCGGCGAGCAACGACCGTGCGTCGCTGACGCTCGTCGTCAACTGGCCCGCACTATTGAACAAATCCTAAGGGGGGAATCATCCTCGAAGACCAAGGCGCGACGCGCAATTGGGATTGGGATTTGGAGCTTGGGATTTGGGATGTGATTGATTTGCGGAAGGGGGGACTCGAACCCCCACGGTATTGCTACCGCCAGCCCCTCAAGCTGGTGCGTCTGCCAATTCCGCCACTTCCGCGTGGTGGGCAATCCAGTATATGAAATTCGACCGGTGCCCGATACCCGAACGGCCCGCATCGAGCTCTCCGATGCCGGCGTCGTCATCGTTCGCATTCGCAACGGCGCGCGGCAGTCGGTCAGCGACGCCAGCGAAAACGTCTCAACCGCGATCGCGGCGCGCGGTGGTCATCGGTGCCCGATCCTCGTCGACATCCGCAAGGCCGCGCCGCTCGCCGCGGACGTCAGACGGATGTATTCAGGTCGAAACATCGCTGAGGCGTTCACCGCGCTGGCGCTCCTCATCGACACCAGCCCCCTCGGACGAACGATGGGCAACGTCTACTTCAGCGTTGCGCGCCTGCCAATGCCGATGAAGATGTTCGCGGAGGAGTCGAAGGCGCTCGAGTGGCTCGATGGGCACCGAACGTAGGCGGACGCGGAAAAGGTAGGCGGACGTAAACGTCCGCCTCTACGAAGGTCCGCCTGTGCGAAGGTCTGCCTGTACGATTCCTATTTCGGTTGCGCCGGTGCAGGCGCCGTGTTCGCGGGCGGCGGCGTCGTCGCGGGACCGGGTAACGGCTGCGCCAGCGGCGACGGCGTCGGGCCTGACGGCTGCGTCAACGGTGTGCGGCCACCGACAACCGATCCGGGACCCTGTTTACCGAGAATCCCCAATGCCAGCGCACCGAAGACGAAGATGGCGGCGCAGACCCAGGTTGCGCGGGAGAGGACTGTGGCGCCGCTGCGGGCGCCGAATGCCGCCTGGCTGCTCGCGCCGCCAAACGCGCTCGCGATGTCGCCGCCTTTCCCCTGTTGCAGATAAACGGCAAGCATCATCGCGAAGCAGACCAGGATGTAGAGCACGGTCACGAGGTAGAACAGCATCCCTTTCGTCCTGTAAGAGAAAACCTGATTATACCGTCGCCTTGCGGCTCCGCGAAACGATCTGGAAGAACGCCTTCACATCCAGACTCGCTCCGCCGACCAGCGCGCCGTCGACATCGGGTTGCATCGCGAGATCGGCGATATTTTCCGGCTTTACGCTCCCGCCATACACGACCCGGCAGAGCTCTGCCGGCTGAACGCCGAACCATTGCTGCAGCCGTTTCCGGATGTGGCCGTGGGCTTCCTCGGCCTGTGCAGGGGTGGCGTTGCGGCCGGTGCCGATTGCCCACACGGGCTCGTAGGCGATGACGAGCTGGACGAGCCGTTCGGACGTGACGCCGTCCAGGCCGTCGCGAATCTGTCGATCGAGCACCGTGAAGGTCTCGTTCCGCTCGCGCTGATCGAGCGTTTCGCCGATGCAGACGATCGGTGTGAGCCCGCCGGCAAACGCCGCGCCGAGCTTCCGATTCACCGTTGCGTCCGTTTCGCCAAACAGGGTGCGCCGTTCGGAGTGGCCGATGATCACGTATTCGGCGCCGGTTTCGCGGATCATCGCCGCGCTGATCTCGCCGGTGAACGCCCCTTCGCGCTCCCAGTGCAAGTCCTGCGCACCGATGCCGACGTTGCTGTTGCGGGCGGCCTCCGCCGCCGCATGCAGCGCGGTGAAGGGAGGCGCAAGCACGATTTCGACGTCGGTGAAATCCTTGACGAGGCCGCGGAACTCTTTGACGTACTTCACCGTCTCGGCGACGGTCTTGTACATCTTCCAGTTACCCGCGATGAAAGGTGTTCTCATTTCAATTCAAAATCCAAAAAGCAAAATGCAAAATGCAAATACTGACACGGGCCACAGAGACTCAGAGACACAGAGAACAGACTTTTCCTCTGAGTCTCTGTGTCTCTGCGGCTTGTGCCACGAATTTTGCATTCGGGTCTTGCATTTCATTTATCAGGAAGCGCCGCAACACCAGGCAACGTCCGTCCGCCAAGAAATTCGAGCGAGGCGCCTCCACCGGTGGAAATGTGCGTGATGCGATCGGCGACACCTGCTTTCTTCACGGCTGCGATCGAATCTCCTCCGCCGACGATCGTCGTTCCTTTCACGTCCGCAACGGCCTTCGCGACCGCGATCGTTCCCTGAGCGAAGGCGTCGATCTCGAACACGCCCATCGGCCCGTTCCAGACAACCGTGCGTGCGTCGCGCAGCGCATCGGCGTACGCCTTGGCCGTGCGGGGGCCGATGTCGAGGCCCATGCGATCGCCGATCTTCGGATCGTCAACGGCAAGTGTTTCGGTCGGCGCACCGGCTTCGACCTTCGGCGCCACCACATGGTCCACAGGAAGGAGCAGTGGAAGCCCACGCGCGTTGGCGCGTTCGAGGATATCGCGCGCGGCATCCAGCTTGTCGTCCTCGACCAGCGACTTGCCAACCGGTTTGCCCTGGCTCTTCAGGAACGTGTACGCCATCGCGCCGCCGATCAGCAGACGGTCGACGCGCGGAATCAGGTTCTCGATGACCTCAATTTTGTCCGATACCTTTGCGCCTCCGAGGATCGCAACATACGGTCGGGCGGGATGGCCCACCGCCTCGCCAAGATAACGAAGTTCTTTCTCCATTAACAGGCCGGCACCTGCGTCGGGAAGAAACCGAACGATGGCAGCAACCGATGCATGCGCGCGATGCGCGGCGCCGAACGCATCGTTCACGTAGACGTCGGCCAGTGAGGCGAGCTGCTGAGCAAAGTGCTCGTCGTTCTTCTCCTCCTCGGGATAAAAGCGGAGATTTTCCAGCAGCACGGCGCCATTGGCCGGTGCCGACGACACGGCCTCCGACGCTGTGGAACCGATGCAGTCCTCAGCAAACGCGACGCTCCTGCCGAGCAGTTCGCCGGTTCGTTGCGCGATGGGTCGAAGGCTCATCTCCGGATTGGGTTTGCCCTTCGGACGACCGAGATGCGAGGCGAGCACCACTCTGGAGGCACCGGCGCCGAGCGCGTACTTGATCGTCGGCAGCGATTCCCTGATGCGCGTGTCGTCGCCGATGACGCCGCCTTTCAGCGGGACGTTGAAGTCGACGCGGATGAAGACGCGGCGGTCCTTCAGATTGAGATCGCGGATAGTCTTCTTGGCCATCTCATGGCGGGGCGGCGGACGCCCCTAATGGCGGACCGTAAAGGTCCGCCCTACAAAGTCTTCGCGATCCGGCGGACCAGATCGACGCAGCGGCTCGAATAGCCCCACTCGTTGTCGTACCACGACAGGACCTTGACGAAATCGCCGTCGATGACGTTCGTGTACGCGCTGTCGACGATGGACGAATTCGGATTGCGTCGGAAATCGATCGAGACGAGGGCCTCGTCGGTGACCGCGAGGATTCCCTTCAGTCGCCCACACGCCTCTTCCTTCAGCGCGGCGTTGACCTCGTCGCGGCTCGTCTTCTTTTCCACCAGCACGTTGAGGTCCACAATCGAGACGTTCGGCGTCGGCACACGCATGGCGATGCCGTCGAACTTGCCTTTCAGCTCGGGCATCACGTCACCGACGGCGGTGGCCGCACCGGTGCTGGTCGGAATAATCGACAGCGCCGCCGCGCGCGCACGCCGTAAATCCTTATGCGGCAGGTCGAGCAGGTTCTGATCGTTCGTGTACGAGTGCACCGTGGTCATCCACGCCTTCTTGATCGTGAACCGTTCGTGGATCACCTTGGCCAGCGGCGCCAGACAGTTCGTCGTGCACGACGCGTTCGAAATGATCTGATGTCTGGCCGGATCGTACTTGTCGTCGTTGACGCCGAGCACGACGGTGATATCCGGTTTCTTCGCAGGCGCGGTGATGATCACCTTCTTCGCCCCGGCCGCGAGGTGCTTCGCCGCGGCGTCTCGATCCGTGAAGATGCCGGTCGATTCGAAGACGATGTCGACGCCGAGATCTTTCCACGGGAGCTGCGCCGGATCCTTGACAGAAAGGACTTTGAACTCGTCGCCGGCAACCGTGATGCCGTCGGAGGTGGCGCGCACCTCCGCCTCGAGATTGCCGAGGACCGAGTCGTACTTCAGGAGATGGGCGAGCGTGGCAGCGTTGGTGAGATCGTTGACGGCGACGAAATCGATGTCGTTGTGCCCCATCGCCGCCCGCATGATGTTGCGACCGATACGGCCGAAACCATTGATACCAACCTTGACTGCCATCGAACTTCTCCATCGCGCGCCTGTGTCGACACGCCAAACCTCGATTCTAGTAACCCGCGTTGAATGGGGTCAAACGGCGCGTTATACTGCCTTCACCGTAAGGGCTTCCTCTTCCGCAAGTTAGCGTGTATCTCCTCTATAGCTTTCTCACCGCGGTCGTCTTCGTGGTGGCCTCGCCCTATTTTCTCTATCAGGCGCTGCGCCACAACAAGTACGTCGGGAGCATCGCGCAGCGGCTCGGTTATCTCCCCGTCTCCTTCAATCTCGACGGCGACGAATCAATCTGGGTGCATGCGGTATCGGTCGGCGAGGTCCTCAGCGCGCGGCCGCTGATTTCCGAACTGCGCGCCTGCTATCCAAAGCTGCGTCTGTTTCTCTCAACGACCACGCTGACCGGACAGCAGCTGGCGCGACGCAGCGTGCCAGACGTGGACGCGGTGTTCTACTTCCCATTTGACTGGACGATCACGGCTCGGCGGACGCTCAATGTGGTGAAGCCGCGTCTGTTCGTGATGACCGAAACCGAGATCTGGCCGAACCTGCTGCGCGAGTGCAGGCGACGCGGCGTCAGGACGCTGATGGTCAACGGCCGGATCTCCTACCGATCGTTTCCGCGCTATCGCCTCATCCGCCCGTTCATGAAGCGTGTGCTGGCTGACATCGATCGATTCTGCGTCCAGGGTGAAGAGACGTCGCGCCGGCTCATCGAGCTTGACGCCGATCCAGCCCGCATCATCGTCACCGGCAGTCTGAAATTCGATTCGCTCGAATCGTCGCCGACGCCGGGCCGTGGTCGCGAGCGCGTGCTCCGGTTTTTCCGTGTTCCGCCGACACGTCCCGTGATCATCGCGGGCAGCACGCTCAAAGGCGAAGAGGAGCCGGTGATTCGCGCCTTTAATCGCGTTCGGGCCTCGGGTGTCAACGCATTGCTGGTCATTGCGGCGAGGCATCCCGAACGCTTTGACGAAGTGGAGCGGTTGTGCCGACATGAAGGACTCACGGTAGTCCGCCGGACCGAGCTGGCGATCGACGCGGATCCGCGCGCGGATGCAGTCGTCCTCGACACCATCGGGGAGCTCGCACAGCTGTATCAGATTGCGACTGTCGTCTTCGTCGGCGGCAGCCTGGTTCCTGCCGGCGGTCACAACATCCTCGAACCCGCCTTGTACGGAAAGCCGGTCGTCTTCGGTCCACATATGCAGAACTTCGGCGAGATTGCGGAAACGTTTCTCAGCAATGGCGCCGCCATCCAAATCCGAACTGCCGGAGAACTCCAAGAGACGATGCTCAGCCTGATCGGCGATCCGGTTCGGCGTGCGCGTGTCGGCGCGGCGGCGCGTGCCCTCGTCGAATCGAACCGCGGCGCACGCGATCGCACACTGGCGGTCATCCGCGATCTGCTGCCTCCGGAGCGCGAGGCCGTGGTCCGCCCCTTCCGCGTCATCCATTGAACGGCGACCTCCGCCGCACATTGCCTGCGGGCCTACTGAGTACGGCCTACGCGCGTATCGCGCGATGGCGGCGTGCGTGGTACGCGCGTCCGGGACGCAGCAGACGTCTGCCTCATTCCGTCATCAGCGTTGGCAATCTGTCGATGGGCGGCAGCGGCAAGACGCCGGTCGTTGCTGCGCTCGCCGGGCTGCTGCGGCAACGCGGCGAGCGGCCGGTGATTCTCTCCCGCGGCTATGGACGGCGGCAGCAGACCGACGGCGTCCTCGTGGTCGGTGATGGACAGCGCGTGCTGGAACCCGTCGAGCGATCCGGTGACGAACCGCAGCTGCTCGCCCGCACGCTGCCGGGTGTGCCCGTGCTGGTGAGCGCGGATCGTTACCTTGCGGGTGTGTTCGCCGATCGGCATTTCGCCGCGACGGTCAGCATCCTGGATGACGGGTTTCAACACGTGCAGTTGGAGCGGGATGTCGATCTGCTGCTCGTGTCCGGTGACGACCTGAACGATCGCGTCGTGCCGGCCGGGCGTCTCCGTGAGCCGCTGGACGCAACGCAACTGGCGGATGCGGTCCTGGTGAGAGGCAGCGAAGCAGAAGTGATCGCCGTCGCGGAGGCTGTGAAACATCCAACGATATTCCGGGTAAAGGCGAGATACGACGCGGGCGTGATCAATAGCCGGGTCCAACAGGACTCGGCCTCCATCGTGGGGTCCCAGCGGGTTGTTGCGTTTGCCGGCATCGCGCGGCCCGAACGCTTCTTCAACGCGCTGCGATCGCTTGGGTACGATGTCACGCGCGAGCTGACGTTTCCGGATCATCGCTGGTACACCGCACGCGATATTGCTGTCATTCAGGCGGCGGCACGCGACGCGAACTCGCCGCTCATCGTCACGACCGAGAAGGATGCTGTTCGCTGCACACTGGACTGTGCCGTGCTGCCGATGACGGTGGAAGTCGAGCCGGCTGCAGAATTCGAACAGTGGCTGATGGGCAGACTGCGGCGGAACGGCAGTCCCACATGATGCGCGCGCTCGAATTTGGCGCTGTCCGGTTGGTGGCCGCGATCGTGTCGGCGCTGCCGATGCAGCTCGTGCGCCGCATTGGCGCGGGACTCGGACGCATCGCGTATTGTGTCGATCGCGCCCGCCGGCGAACGGCGCTCGAGAATCTGGCCGCGGCATTCCCGTCGAAACGCGACCGAGAACGGCGGGCGCTCGCACGCGCGATGTTCGCGCATTTTGGAAGTCTTCTCCTCGAGCTCCTGAAGTTCGCGAACTACACCCCCGCGCAAATGCGCGATGCGGTGGAGCTCGAGGGGGAGGAACGGGCACGTCAGGCATACGCGCAGAACCGCGGTGTGTTGTTTTTCACCGGGCATTTTGGCTACTGGGAAATCCACGCAATTGCCGAACCGCTGCACAATCCGCCGATTTCAGTGCTCGCCCGGCCGCTCGACAACGCGCGGCTCAACGAAATGCTCGAGCGTATCCGGACGCGCACCGGTAACTCGGTGATCTACCGTCAGGGGGCCGTGCGAAAGATCCTTCGCGAGCTCGCCGCCAATCACGGGGTGGCGCTGCTCATCGATCAGCATCTGCATACGCCCGACGCCGTCTACGTCGATTTCTTTCGTCGTCCCGCGGCGACCACATCGGCGCTGGCGGCGCTTGCATTGCGCACCGGGGCACCCGTCATCCCGGTATTCGCGCTGCCGCTCCCTCGGGGTCGCTACCGTCTCGTCTACGAGCATCCCGTCGATCCGCCGCGAGCCGATACGCCCGATGCGGTTCGCGACTTCACGCAGCGCTGCACCGACGTGCTCGAGATGTACGTGCGGCGGCATCCGACACTATGGCTGTGGATGCACCGGCGCTGGCGTGATCAGGACGTGCTGACCGGCGAAGATTTCCGGATGCGCGACGAACCCGAAGACGATGGCGATGTCTGAGCCGGGCGTCGTCGTGGTGCTGGCGCCAAACTGGCTGGGAGACGCGGTCATGGCGCTCCCTGCAGTTGCCGATCTGCGTCGGCATTTTTCCGGCGACACGTTGGTCGTCGCTGCGCGCGCGAGCGTCAGCAGTCTGTTTACGCTCGTCCCGGGAATCGACTCGATCGTGAATGCCGATGTGCCATCGATTCGCGGTACGGGCGCGTCGGTCGCCGTACTCTTTCCGAATTCATTCGCGAGCGCATGGCTCGTCAAGCGATCCGGGGTGCCGGAGCGATGGGGCTATTCGGCGGATCTACGCCGCCTGATCCTGACCCGGGCGATTCGTCGGCCCCGCACGCCGATGCATCAAAGCGAGTATTACCAACAGCTGGTCGGGGCGCTTGGCATTGAGAACGGCCCACGCGAAACCGCGCTGGCGATTCCACCCGATGCACTTCAGAACGCCCGAACGCTGCTGGCCGAACATGGTTGGGATCCAGAAAGACCCCTCGTCGTACTGGCACCGGGCGCCGCCTACGGCAAAGCCAAACAGTGGATTCCCACCCATGTGGTGCAGTTGACGACTGACCTGGTCCGCACGCGCGGAACGATGTGCGCACTTGTCGGCAGCCGCGGCGATGCGGCGGCGATTCGCGCAATCCGGTCGGCTGCGCCAGCCGATTGCCAGCCGCGGATTTTCAATCTCGCGGGCCTGACCACGCTACCCGTGCTCGCGGCCATCATGAGCCTCGCTCGCGCATGCGTATCCAACGACTCCGGTGCGATGCACCTAGCTGCTGCAGCAGGCGCGCCGACGGTCGCGATTTTCGGGCCGACCAACGAGCGGGCGACCGCGCCGCTCGCGCGCCCTCGAGTGTCAGTGGCAGTGATCACCAATCAGGTATGGTGCCGACCCTGTATGCTTCGTGAGTGCCCAATCGATCACCGCTGCATGACCGGCATTGAGCCCCATCACGTCGTCGCCGCCATCGACCGCATCGCGCGAGTCATCGCCTGATGCGTCCGGCTGTCTTTCTCGATCGCGACGGCACCATCATCGAAGAGCGCGGCTACCTGGATCGCCTGGATCTGCTCGAGCTGTATTCCTTCACGGCCGACGCGATCCGGCTGCTGAATCGTGCCGGTTACGCGACCGTGGTCGTGACCAACCAGGGCGGGATTGGCCGCGGGATCATCGACGAGCCGTTTCTGCAACGCGTCCACTCGACGCTCGACGCCAGACTCGCGGCGGGTCACGCTCGGATCGATCGCTACTATTACTGTCCACATCATCCGGACGCGATTGTTCCGGAGCTGCGGCAGAAGTGCGGCTGCCGGAAGCCCGCCGCCGGGATGATCGAGCAGGCTTGCCGCGAGCTGTCGCTGGATCCGAAGCGATCCGTCATGATCGGCGATCGCCGCCTCGACGTCGTCGCCGGCAGCACTGCAGGGACGCGTACGATCCTCGTGCGCACCGGTCATGGCGCGCATGAAGAGGCAATGCCGCCCGGCCACGCGCGGCCCGATGCTATTCTCAACAATTTGATGGAGGCGGTTGGTTGGATTCTTCGGACGTCCTCGCGCTGATCGACGAATTGCCAGGCCACCGCGTCGCGGTGATCGGCGACGCGATCGCTGACGAGTTCGTCTACGGTCGCGTGGCGCGCGTGTCCCGCGAGGCGCCCGTGCTCATCCTCGAGTACGACTCGACCGAGGTAGTGCCCGGGGGCGCGGGCAACGCGGCCAACAACGTCGCTGCCATTGGTGGCTCGGCGCTGCTCGCCGCGGTCCTCGGCCGTGACGAGCCCGCCCGTCGCCTTCTCAAATCGCTCCATCGGCGGGTCAATCCGCGCACGGTGATCCGGACGGCGCGACGCGGCACGACGATCAAGACGCGCATCCTCGCAGGCGGCATCCATTCGGCCAAGCAGCAGGTGGTTCGCATCGATCGCGTCGCCAATGGCGCGATCGACAAAGCGACCCGCGATGCGTTCTTCCGAGCAGCCATGTCTGCAGCCCTGCGGTCTGACACGGTGCTGATTTCCGACTACGGCAGCGGCCTCGTGTCACCTGCCGTTGTGTCAAGACTACGGCGCGAGCTCAAAGGCGCTGGGCACGTCATCCCGATCCTCGTCGACTCGCGCTATCGCCTTCTGAGTTACAGCGGCCTGACCGCATGCACGCCGAACGAATCCGAAGTGGAGCAGGCGCTCGGCATTCGGATCAACGACGATGCACGTGTGCTGGAAAAAGCGGGAAGGCGGATTCTCGAGCAGACGAAGATGCAGGCCGTGCTTATTACGCGTGGGAGCCGTGGGATGGCGCTGTTCGTTCCCGGAGAGCCGACCGTTCACATTCCGATCTTCGGGTCGGACGAAATTGCCGACGTGACGGGAGCCGGCGACACGGTGATGGCGACGATGGCGCTCGCGCTGGCGGCGGGCGCGACGTTCGAGGGCGCGGCACGTCTGGCCAATTACGCCGGCGGCCTTGTGGTGATGAAACGGGGCACAGCGACGGTCAGCGCCACCGAACTGCGTAACGCGGTGAAGCGTGAAGCGTAACAAAATCGTGTCGCGCGACGAGCTCGTCGAGCGCGTCCGGGCGGAGCGCGCAGCGGGGCGCACGATCGCGTTTGCCAACGGCTGCTTCGACATTCTCCACGTCGGTCACATCCGGTATCTCGAATCCGCCGCTCGGGAAGCGGACGTGCTCGTCGTCGCGTTAAACGATGACGACTCGGTGCGCCAGCTGAAAGGTGAGGGACGTCCCATCCTGCCGGCGAGCGATCGCGCGGAGCTTGTCGCCGCGCTTCGTTGCGTCGACTACGTCGTGATTTTCTCCGAGTCGACAGTGGGGCCGCTGCTCATGGCGCTGCGTCCTGACGTGCACTGCAAAGGCACCGACTACACGTCTGAATCGGTGCCCGAGCGCGACGTCGTACGTGGCTACGGTGGGCGGACGGCAATCGTCGGCGACCCCAAGGATCATTCGACGCGCGAGTTGCTCGCGCGCATCGGCCGCAGCAGGTGAACAGCTTTTTAATCGTTCGCCTCGGTTCGCTTGGCGATGTCGTGCATGGGATTCCGGTCGTGGGGGCACTCCGACAGGAGTTTCCGGCGTCCCGCATCGATTGGATGGTCGATCCCCGTTACGTCGAGTTGCTCAATCTCGTGGTGGGCCTCGACCGGCGCATTGGCGTCGATCCGCGCGCCATCAAACGCGGCGGAGCACGCCAGCGCTTTCGCGAGACGCTGCGCGAGCTGCGAGACACCAAGTACGATGCGGCGATCGATCTGCAAGGACTGCTGAAATCCGCCATGCTGGCGCGCAGCATTCGTGCACGCCGCACCATCGGCTTTCCGCGCAAACATCTCCGCGAACCGCTCGCGCGTCTGTTCTACACCGACGCACCGGATCCAGGGGATGCCACACACGTGATCTATAAGAATCTTGCTCTCCTCGCGCCGCTGCACGTGACAGATCGCCGCGTTCGGTTCCCGCTCGAGATCCCTCACACCGCCACCTCCGAGCAGATCATCGATCGGTTCGGGGGACGCGATTACGCGCTCATCAACCCCGGAGCGGCATGGCCGAACAAGCGATGGCCGCCGGCAAGGTTCGGCGCCGTCGCCGCCGCCATTGCTCGTGAGTTTGGGTGGCGATCGCTGGTGCTGTGGGGACCCGGCGAGCAGGAGATGGCTCATGAAGTGGTTGCGGAATCGGGCGGAGCGGCCGACATCTCACCGCCGACCACGATCACCGATCTCGTCGGTGTCGCCAGGAACGCGCGACTGATGATCTCCGGCGACACCGGTCCGCTTCACATCGCGGGCGCCGTCAACACGCCGATCGTCGCGGTGTATGGTCCGACGCTCCCGGAGCGAAACGGACCCTGGGGGCTTTCTGACGTCGCAATCTCGCGCGTGCGGCAGTGTTCGTGCCTGTACGAGCGGACGTGCAGGGAGACGGAGCGCTGCATCGACGACATCAGCGTCGCCGAAGTGATCAGCGCCGTCCAACGGCGCGTCGCCGCGTGAGCCTCACGCACACTCTCGCTCGACGGCGAGTCGCACTGGGCTTTCTCGCCGCCATCGCTACGCTGTTGCTTGCCCGTCCAACGCCGCTCACCTGGTGGGCGGGGCTCGTCGTCGCAACGGCGGGCGAAGCCATCCGCGTCTGGGCAGCGGGTCACCTCGAAAAGGGAAGCGAGATCACCCGCTCGGGTCCCTACCGGTGGTCGCGGCACCCGCTCTACGTCGGCTCGTCGATCATCGCTGCCGGTATCGTCATCGCGTCGCGCAGTGTTCCCGTCGCGGTGGTCGTGGCTTTCTATATGGGTGCAACCATCACGGCGGCGATTCGCACCGAAGAGGAATTGCTGACGCACCGCTTCGGCGACGCGTACGATCGCTACCGCGAATACCGCGCCGACCCGATGCCACGGCGATTCAGCATCGCGCGCGCGCTTCGCAACCGCGAATACCGCGCGGTGGCCGGGCTGGCCGCCGGCTTCGCGTTGCTTGCGCTCAGGATGATCGGCTACCTATAATTCAGTGTTTGGGTTAGGCTCGCTGGAGCGCTTCGTGGGACAGCACGAGCGACTCGAGCGGGCGGTTAGCTCAGTGGTAGAGCATCGGCTTTACACGCCGGGTGTCACAGGTTCGAATCCTGTACCGCCCATACTTCGAACTTCGACCTTCGAAGTTCGAACGTGGAAGTTCGGGGGCGTAGTTCAGTTGGTTAGAACGCCGGCCTGTCACGCCGGAGGCCGCGGGTTCGAGTCCCGTCGCTCCCGCCAGTTACCTTGTAGCACGACGGAGAGTGACCGAGTTGCACCTCGGCCATCTCCACAGCCGCGTTTCCACCCGGCGAATATCCAAGTATGACGGCGTTCTACAGGCGTTCCTCCGACCACTGCGTCCTTTTTGAGCGGTCCAGCGGCCAGACTCGCAAGTCCACGTCGATCAAGTGTGCCCGCGAGTTCTCGATGTCACGCCTGGTTTTCTTTTCCGCGAGGCGGAGAGGTGTCCCATTCCTACGAAGCCGCTCGACCTGAGTGGCTTCAAGTTCAACAAAGCAGATTTGAGCGTTTCGGCACTCGAACACTTGCACCACACGGTCGATGTGCGCCCTGTCATCCGGGTCATCGAGCGCCCACACATACGTGAAGATCATCTGCCTTGTTCGACGATCTGCGGTAATTGTGTCGTCCACAAACCACGCGCATGATCACGTTGGCGGTCGTGCAACAAAACCGCTCTTCTCGCCAGATCTGAAGCCACACTGCTCGTAGAACCGGAATCTTTTGCTGGTGCTGTCGGTGGACGACGTGCGGCGTGCGGCGCGGCATGCGTTGCGGGTGTTTCGGATCCAAGCTGATTCACAAACCGTCAAATGGTGCTTTGCGCCGCCCTTCAGGGATCAAAACAAGAGTCGTGGACAAATGTCGCGGCGACACGAGATTAGTAGACCCAGAGGTTCATGGGACTGCACAGGAGTAGCAGGAACGTCGCGGGGTATCCGACTTGCTCAGTCTGAACTCGAGTTACCTGTTCCACGCAAAGTGCGCCACGTCCGACAGTTCGGGATAAGAAGAAGCCGATGGTGTCCTCAAAAGGACGAGTTCTTCAAAGGGAATCGATGATGCGGCGATTGTTGATTGTCGTGGTTACAGTAGTCATGGTCGGCTGCGGTGGCGGTTCAACACCGACTGCAAGTCCGAGCCCAGTCCCCGCGCCAGCCCCTGCACCCGCTGCTGCGGCAGCCCCTATTCCGCCAGCGACCATCGTTTCAGCTGGTGGCGGCTCCTGGTCGAGGTGCACTTCTGGGGGCTGTGTCTTCAACGGTCCAATGCGAAATATCGGGGTTGGTTGCGCTAATTCAGTGCGAGGAACGGTCACCTTCAACAACGCGCAGAATCAACCGCTTGGAACCTATCAGTGGAGTATCACAGCGATGGTGCGCCCGGACGAGGCATTTGTATTCACGACAGCTCTCGGAGCCATACCGCCGAGCGTCTCCGCTACGCCGGGCAATTACTCGGTCAGCCCCTCTTGGACCGACGTACGCTGTCCGTAGCGCCACGCCTGACGAAGACGGTACTGTCGCGCGGGGTGCCACGACGCCAGTGACACCATAGCTCCAACATTTCCCGTGGGACGGGCTGTTCCAGCAGCCGAAACGCGCCCACGACGACGGCAAGATGTTGTTCGTCGTCTTATTCGCCCGATCCAAGAGGTAGCGCTTCAGGCACCTGGGTAGTCACCGCAGGACTGGTCCGTGGGACCGAAATGTCGGGGCGAACGTTTGGTGCTGTCAGCGCAGGCCTTTCGCAAAGTCGATCACGTCGGCCCACTCCGGGTGATCGATCAGTGGATTACGATTGCCCTGCTTCCGCTGGATCGTGCGGTTCCTGTGCTTCTCGTGCAGGGTGACCGGCTTCTCCCGATGCCACTGAAGCAGCACGTTGAGCCGCTCACGTGTGTACTCGTGATCGTTGTTGTCGATCTCGCGCGGATAGCGCAGGAGGAAATACAGCGTCGCCCGCGCAACCGCGCCCTTGCCTCCGACCGGTTCGAATCTGCCGGGCTCAGCGCGCCCGCAATGCGCCCGCCCGACCCCGTCGGGCGTGAAGTCGAAGTACGGGATATTGGCCCGGAACTCGTTGCACTTGATCTCGCAGCCGAAGAGATGGTGCAGGTCACCCTTCATCGGGAGGCGCTTTGCGAACCAGGACTGCGGAACGACGTGCTCGCAGTTATAGGGAAGCGCGGCCTCGAGGCGACTCATGAAGACCGCGACATCCTCGGTGGATAGCGCCCGGCTCTCGGTCAACGCGCGAAGCGCCGTGCGGCGCGCCCGGTCGACGTCGGCGTCGGCGCGAATCAGTGTCTCCGGATCCATTTGCCGCGCGGAGTAGATGCTCTCGATCTTGCCGTTCGGCTGAAGATCCACTTCGGGGTAAAGCTCCGTGGACGGTGAGTAGTCCAGCGTCGTCCGATGCGTGCCGCGGGTCAAAGCATGGAGCGCATCGTAGAAGGCGGAGGGCTGAGGGCGTTGGTCGATGTGGCGGTAGTACTCCAGGCGGTCGGCCGCGTCTGCGGCCTCGTCGTAGTACTGTTGCGGCGATAGATTCTGATTGCGGCGGGCCAGCGAGATCGCCGCCGTAATGGCCCGATCCTCTGCCGGCTCGGCTTCCAGCGTGACGGGTGAGCCCGAGCGGTTCGCCGACTCGCCTGTATCCTCGCCGATGCGAACGATGATCTCCATCGGTATCGCAAACGTCGCATCGCTATCGACGGCCGGCGTGAGGGTGACCTTCTTGCTCATCTTCATCTGGCCCTCAGTGTGCAGCGCGGGCTGAGCAGCTCAGCCCGCGAAGACTCTGATTGATCGAGTTGTCGATCCGGAATCGGCATGCTGGCCTCGTGTCATCAGAAGAACGCTGAACCAACCCAGGTCCCCCAGATGTTCACTGCGCTGGCGAATTCGCTGTAGAACCAGATCATCCGCGGGGCCGCGGGATCGGCAGCCACGCCGTTGTAGTCGCCCCACCGATTGCGGCCCCCTGAATCGAGTGCCTGGTAGTGCGCGACACCCGCCTTCAGCAGGGCGCTCGCCTGAAGTGTGCCGAGAGGGTCGGTGGATCGCCTGCCGGTGTAGCCAATCGAACCAAATTCGCCAGTGCCGGATCGGCTGAACACCAGAACAAAGTTGCCATTCGCGTCCGGACATCCCGCCGGATAGAAGTAATGTGCGGCGCGCGTGCCGTAGATGCCCTCCTGCACCAGCGCGCTCGCGGCGGCGCGAATCTGGAACCAGTGGACCGACGCGCGGTTCCCCAACCCCCAGTTGCGATTGGTGGTCAGTGCACACCACACGGAGTCTCCCCGGAAGGTCGCTTCGAGAATGCGGACGTCGCCGGTGTTCAGCGGCGGCGCTCCCCCTTTCTGATCGGCATTGGGCGGCAGCGCGTACGGGGATGTCGCCACCGCGCTTCGTGTCAGCGTCGGTGCCGTCGTCGGATTCGCAATCCTCCACAATGTCAACGAATTCCCTGACGGAAAGCGGGAGTTCACCAGGTATTCCACCTGTGGTGCCCCGAAGGTATGGCACGGCTGAATGGTGAATGCCATGCTGTTGTCCGGATTCCGCATCTTCACGAAATCGAAGAACGGAGCAGGACCGCCGGAGTAGGGACCAGCCTTCGGCACGATGCGGATCTTGGCGTACTGGAAGCCGCCGCCGAACGCGAACATGTTCCCGGTGAAATACAGCGCGTGCGCGTCGACGCCCAGACCAGGAAAGTCGGCCCAGTTTCCGGTCGGCGTGCTGCCGTCCTTCGTGGCATCGAAGACATAATTCCGCCACGCGCCGAGGGGATTGGCGGTAGCGGATACCGAGAGGAGGAAGACACTCGCGTTGGGATTCGTCCGGAAGGCAGCGGCCAGAAGCACCCATCGCGCCGCATGCTGATCGTAGAGCAGTTTGGGATCGAAGATCGTCTGACCGCTGATGACGTTCGAGAACCACTGCGTGAGCGTCCGCTGGAGGACCACCGCCCCGCCGACCTTGTTGTGGATCGCCACGCTGGAGTTGACCGACAACATGACGTGCGAGGGACCGGTGGCCATCGTGCAGTCCGGCGGGATCCAACCGGTCGCGGCGATGCCGGCGAAGTTGGTCGATGCGGTCGGAGCAGCTGATGGCTCAAGCGACGTGTCCATCGCCGCGAGGGCGACGCCGGTCCCGGAGACTTCGGACTTTCCCCCGGAGTCAGCGGAGGCCTTCGCGGGCACTTTCAGGACCTTCGTCTTGTGCGCCGCTTCTTTCAACGTTCGGAAGCGCTCGTCGGGGATCGGGTAACGAGTCGTGTACGGGCGCGGCTCACGCTTCTCCTCGCTGGTACGCGCTGCCGCATCGGCGTGCGGTCCGATCTCGAGCGTCATCTCCTTGCCGCGTCCCGCTCTTCCTGCCAGTGCGGACGAAACACCGCCGCCTCCGCTGGTGCGTGGGGTCCTCGCTCTCCTTTTTCTGGGGGTGCGCGATTGGGTTGGTGCTTGCTTCGCCATACGCCTCCTCTGTATCTGTCGACTTTGGGACGCTGGGGATATGCGGGCGGTGATGGGGCTCGCCTTCGATCGATGAAGGCGAGTCAAAGTCTGGCAGCCGACTCAGCCGTGCAACGCGCCGACGATCTTAACCACCGCACGATTACGAACGGAGGGAGACGCTACAGCGAACGGGTGTGCCGGCGCAATGTGTATTTATGTTTCTCGCGCGGACTTGTCGAGCCGAGCAAGGGACGTACGCAGAGTCACGCGATCCGTGTCCTGCGCACAGGTGCTGAGTCACGCACGCGTTGAACCCGCGTCAGTCGCTGTGTTCGTCTTCCTGCGCTGGTACGTCCTGCGGCGTGTGGCGACGAGCCGCATCTTCCTTGAGTCGTTCGTACTCGTCCTCGGGCATAGGTACTCCAGGGCGGGGTGCCTCGCGTAAGGGTTGGCCCGGCGTGTGTTTTTCAGGTGGCAGATCGGACGGCCGGAACGGCCGGCCCGGTGCGGATGTGCCCGGCGCAGGACGGTGTTCTTGATCGTCGAGATCTTTGTCTGTCATGACACCACGTATAACACGCGACGCGACACACGACATTGAGGCATGGAATTTCGAATCTCTATTGATGAGAAGGAACCTGTAAGCCTCTTGCCGACATCTCAGGTCCTCCGCCCTGTTTCGTTGCTCGACGCGAACTCGGTTTACCATACGCACGCCGGCCTGGACAGGTTTCACGAGTTGAGAACGGGCGGGCCTCTGATCGGCGGTCGCGGGTTACCGTCGCTTGAACACTTTGGGAAGCTCGCAGATGCATTCAAGTGTTGTCCGATCGTTCTGTCCAAAGCTCGACCGTGCTTCGCATCCGCAGCGGACGAATCTTCTCGTCTCTGTAATCGCGTGGTGTGTCGCCTGCGTATCCGCCGGTTGCGGTTCGACCGTTGCCACCTCAACCGGACCGTCACCAGCGAAGTGCGTCGTCACGCTCACTGCGCCGGCAGCATCGATCGATGCGGGCGGTGCCACGACAACCGTCGCCGTCAGCACGCAGCCCGAATGCAGCTGGAATGCGTCCTCCGAAGTGAACTGGATTACGGCACCGACACCCGCGTCCGGGCAAGGCGCGGGTAACCTTCAGATCAACGTCGACGCAAACCCCAATACGAGCAGCCGACAAGGAAACATCCTCGTCAACGGCGTCCGCGTGCAGATCAGCCAGGACGCCGCGCCGTGTCGGTTCGACGTGTCGTCCGCCCAGCAAACCTTTGGAGCGTCGGGCGGCAGCGCCACGATACGCGTCACCACGATCGCCGGCTGCACGTGGACGGCTCAGTCCGCCGAGTCATGGGTTGCGATCAGCGCCGGAGCGTCGGGAACCGGCCCCGGCAGCGTGACTCTCACCATCGCGTCCAACGACGGCGGCGCTCGAACCGCGTCCGTCGTCATCGCGGATCACACGGTGAGAATCGCACAGGACGCCAAGGCAGCCACTCCTCCTCCTCCGGTGGGCACCCCTCCTCCGGCGGGCACTCCTCCTCCGGCGGGCACTCCTCCTCCGGCGGGCACTCCTCCTCCGGCGGCCACTCCTCCTCCGGCAGTCAACTGCACTTACACCGTCGCACCACAGATTGTCTCGGCGTCCGCCTCGGGCTTGAACTCGAGTTCCGTTTCGTTGACTGCGCCCGCCGGATGCGGCTGGTCCGCGAGCAGCAGTGCGTTGTGGATCTCCATCACGGGCGCGAACAGCGCCACGGGCAGCGCCAATATCTCGTTCAGTGTCGCGCCCAACACCGGCGCCGCGCGAACGGGTACGCTCTCCATTTCGGGCCAAAGCGTCACCGTGACGCAGGCGGGCTGCGCCACCTCGGTGACTCCGACGAGCGTTTCCGTCCCCATTACTGGTGTCACGAATTCAACCATCATGGTGGCGGCGCCCGGCTGCGACTGGACCGCGACGAGCAACGCGACCTGGATCTCGATCGTGTCCGGAGCGAGCGGCAGCGGCAACGGCAGCGTCAAGTTCAACGTTCCAGCAAACACCAACCTCGCACGCACGGGCACGCTGACGGTTGCGGGAAACACCGTGACCGTCGCACAGGTGGGGTGCACGTACACCCTGTCGCAGCAGAGCATCTCGGCCACTGCCTCCGGCGTGAACTCGAGTTCCATTTCCGTGACGACAGCGACGGGCTGCCAGTGGTCGGCGAGCAGCGGTGCATCATGGATCGTGGTGAGCGGGGGCAGCGGCGCGGGCGACGGCAGCTTCTCGTACAGCATCGCTCCGAACAACACAGGCCCCGCGCGGAGCGGCACACTGACCGCCGCAGGCCAGACCGTCACCGTCACGCAGGCCGGATGCATGTATGCCGTTGCGCCCACGAGCCAGACGATCGACAGTTCCGGTGGAAACGGAGGACCTGTGAACGTGACGACGACGTCGGGTTGTACATGGACGGCCGTGAGCAACGCCCTGTGGATCACCGTCACAAGCGGTTCAACCGGTAAACAAGGCAACGGGACCGTGGCCTTCACGGTCGCGGCGAACGATGGCGGAGCCCGCACGGGCACGCTGACAATCGCTGGACAGACCTTCACGGTGTCGCAGCAGAAGAAGTAGGTGATCGGCGGACACCCCTATGCGAACGTGCGAGGTGCGAATGAAGCTCCGTGTTGCTATCGCCGTTTGCTTCATCATGGCCGCTGTCGACATTGGATTCGCTCAGTGGATCCGTTATCGCGATCCGCGCATTCCGCGAACAGCGGATGGTCAGCCCGACCTCGCGGCGCCACCCCCACGCCTCTCCGACGGCCGAATCGACCTGTCGGGAGTGTGGCAGCCCGATCCGAAGGCCACCGTCGGAGCGCCGCCTGTCGGACAAACGCTTGGCGAGGATCCTGTCATCCGGCTGAGGACGGCGGACGGTTCTCCGTTCCCGCTGCTTCCAGCCGCCGCAGCCGAGTACCAAGAGCGGATGCGAAGAGGCGAACAGGGACCGGCGAGCCGCTGTCTGCCGCACACCATCGTGGATTACTTTCTCGTGCCCGCTGCGATCAAGTTCGTACACACGCCCGGGCTGACGATTCTGTTGTTCGAGGAGTACAACCACTTTCGTCAGGTGTTTACGGATGGCCGTCCACTTCCGGAGGACATGCAACCGGCGTGGTTCGGATACTCGGTCGGCAGATGGGAGGGCGACGCCTTCGTGATCGAGTCGGCCGGTTTCAACAACCAGGGCTGGCTCGATGTGACGCCGCTTAAGCACACGGAAACGCTGCGCCTGACAGAACGGTTTCGACGACCGAATGTCGGGACGCTGCAGGTGCAGGTGACCATCAACGACCCGGCCACGTTCTCGCGCGCATGGAACACGCAGACGATCTCGTTTCGCCTGCTGCCCGACACTGATTTTATCGAATCGATCTGCGAGAACGAGAAGGACTCCAAGGTCATCTCGCCTCAGTAGCTTTCGATCCTCGACCAGGCCGTTCGGGAGAAGATAGCCGGGATTGGGTAGCCTGGGCGGGCTTCGTCGGGATTTTCTGAACAGAAGGCGACGTTTGGCACCTTCCAGGGGTGCCTGCTTTCAGGACTGTCAATTAGGTGCATCGCGGTCATGGCATTTGACTTGCTGCCCGGAACCACGAATTTGCCCAATACGCTGAAAACTTCAGCGTTCGGACGAGTGCGTACGGAACGCAAGCTCCCGATCTGTACAGAGCCCAATCTTTTGACATCTTCCCGGCGGCCACCCGTCCATCTCCGCCTGGCCGCCTGCGCGGGCCTCGTGGTTTCCCTTGCGTACGCGGCTGCTGCGGAAGCGCAGTCGGCCGAAAACGTCGCGGTGGTCATCAATGACGCCAGCGCCGCGTCGCGGACGATCGGCGACTACTACATCGCGAAACGCGGTATTCCGCTCTCAAACGTCATTCACATTTCCATACCCGAGAGCGACGACGTCGATCGGCGGACCTATTCCAGCGCGATCGAGTGGCCCGTCCGATCCCAGTTCGCGCAGTACGGCCTGCAGGACCGCATTCTGTACCTGGTCCTCACCAAGGGCGTTCCGCTGCAGATTGGCGGCACCGGCGGCGAAAACGGGACGTTCGCCAGTGTCGATGCCGAGTTGACGTTCACATACCGGCGAATGACCGGTCGGCAGGTGTCTCCGATCGGAGCCGTGGACAATCCCTATTTCCTCGGCGCCAAAGAAATGTCAGAGGCGCGTCCGTTCACACATCGCGAGCACGACGTCCTGCTCGTCACACGTCTGGACGGGTACTCGGTCGAGGATGCGCTTGCGCTGATCGATCGAGCGGCTGTTCCTGAGCGGAATGGCCGAATTGTGTTCGCGACGCAAACGGCATCCCGCATCCCGATTGTCAACGATTGGATTTCGAGCGCGTCATCGCGATTGACCAGGCAAAACTATCAAGAGCAGATGGTCGTCTCGGGCGCCGCCGCGCCGCTGAACGAACATCCTCTGTCCGGGTACTTCGGCTCGTCGCCTGATATGTCGACCGAACGCCTGCGCACGGCGCGGTTCCTTCCGGGCTCGATCGTCGCGCGACTCGAACCAGTGGATTCGACGACGTTTCGAGAGAGAGCGAAGACGAAGGCCGTCGGCGCAGCGGGTTCTCCGGTGTACGCGGGAGATTTGATTCGCGCAGGAATCACCGGGACGGTGGGTTTCGTGGGCGATCCATCCGGTGGCACCGTCGTTCGGCCCGACATTTTGTTCCCGGCGTACGTTGCTGGTTTCAACCTCGCCGAAGCCATCTATCTGGCGATGCCTCGTCTGAGCCGTCGGACGGTCGTCATCGGCGATCCGTTATGCGCACCGTACCGTCAACACGTCCTGACTCGTTCCGAGATCGAGTTGCCCGACCATCCGGTGATGGAACTGGCCGGCGCCTTCGCCAATCGACGTCTGCAGTTTCTGCGTCGCGAGTATCCGCATGTGACCGAGGGGGCTTTGATGCTTGCCGATCGTGCGAGCGCGTACGATCGGCGAGGTGATCTTGGGACGGCTCGACGTCTTCTCGAGACCACCACCGCGCTGGCGCCGACGTTTGCGTCTGCTCAGGCGCAGCTCGCTGTGTTGTACGATCGGATCGAAGAACGAGATCGTGCCATTGAGCGCTATCAACGCGCACTCGATGCGCAGCCCTTCTACGTGCGCGGCGAACTCATGCTGATTGCCACCTCCACGGGGTTCATGGAGGTGCGCCAACTCGCATTGAACAACCTTGCGTACGATCTCGCGGTGTACCGGCGGGCGCCTGGGGAAGCGCTCCCGCTGGCTCGCAAAGCCCTCACCTACGGTGCGGATCATCCAGAACTTCTCGACACCGTCGGCTGGATCGAGCATCTCGTCGGCGACGATCGAGGCGCCATGCAGCACCTGCGGTTGGCCGTGTCGCGGCTGCCGCCGAACCCGGAGGTGTGGCTGCATGCGGCCATCGTTGCCGCGACCCTCAACGAGAAGGCCGAAGCGGCAAAGTACCTCGAAGCGGCGCTTCAAATCGACCCGGCGCTGGAGACGTCGCAGGACGCTGTAGCCGTTCGAGACATTCTTCAGGAACCTCGCTGAGACGCCGACCCCTTTCGACTGCTTTGCAATCGCGCCGAGCCACGTTCTCGTTCAGCGGCATCCCATGCGGCTGCGGGGCCGGCATGATCACCACTCAGACCATGACGGGGCAGGCACGCTTCACGTAAACTCCCGGTCGAAACGATCCCATTGATCACAGACCCCGGCCGTCGCTATCACAGGGTCGCGTACGGTTATGCCGCCGCGGTGGCGCTTCTGATGGCGACCTTTCTGCTCGCGATTCCGGTGCAGCTCAGTGATTCGTTTACCGAGTTCATCTCGGTGCACGGCGATCCGCTGTCGCAGGTGATTGCCGCGGAGTTCTCCAACGGCACGTACTTTCGTCCCTTCCGGCGCGCGCTGATCAAGATCGTGTACGAATTGTCCGGAGGTCATTACTACGCCGCGTTTCGTGGGTTCCAGGCGCTGCAGGTGCTCGTGCTCCTCCTCCTGATCGTCCGCATGCTGCGCGTGCGGTCGCGGGCTGCTCTCGTGTCGCTCCCGCTGGGCCTTGCAATCGTGGTTGGCATCCATACCTTTGCTGGCGCGGTCGTCGAGGGGCTACCTGTCAATCACTTCCTGACGATTCTGATCTGCTGTGCCGCCGCAATAAACCTCGCGCAGGCACAGCGGACGCCGCTGACCGACGCGGCGGCGGTTGCGCTGCTCGTGTGCGCGATGCTGACGATTGAAAGCGGCCTGTTGATTTGGGTGATTTTCGTCGCCGCCTATGCGGTCGGTTATCGAGGGATCTCACGTCCAGCGCTGATCGTTGTGACCCTCTGTGTCGCGGCGTACTTCCTTGGGCGATTCGTCCTGATTGGCGGCGCCCCGCCAGGGCTGAACGAGCGCAGCGCCGGCTTCGGCTTTTCGGTGCTCAGTCCCGACGAACTCGTGCGCCGCTTCAGCGGCAATCCGATCCCGTTCTATGTGTACAACGTGCTCAGCGCGATATCGTCCGTGCTGTTTGCCGAACCGAGAGGCGGCGTCTGGATGTTCGTACGCGAGTTGCTGCGCGGTCGTCCCGAACCATGGCAGTTCGTCAACGTGCTGACCAGCGTCGCGACGACGCTGCTGATTGTGCGCTTCGCGGCGGTACGGATGACGAACTGGCGAGCCCGCGAATTTGACGAAGCGGATCGATTCGTGATTATTTTTCTCGCCGTTCTCCCCCTCAACGCGCTGTTCGCGGGCGGATACGAGAAGGACGTCATCATGAGTCCTGCCGGTCTGTTTTACGCGGCGGCTGCGTACTTCGTGTTCCGGGAGCGACTCGCAGGCGTGACGGCGGTGTCCATCGCGCCAGCGGTCGCATTGCTGCTGGCTGTCGGGTGGAGCGTGCGGTTCATCGGCATCCACGAGAGTCTGCGAGCGCGCGCACTGTCGGTGCGCGAGGAGTGGGCGTACTATGACGACTGGGTTCGCGAGCAGCCGCGTCCCATGCCGTTGACCGCCGAGGAACAAGCCATCAAACAGCACCTTTACGAAGACGCCGTTCTGCGCGCGCCGCGCGTCCCTCAGCCCTCGCTCGGCGTGACGGAACGGTTGTTCGATTTCAGCCAATGAGCCCGCCGGGGACCGAGGGCACCTTCAAGTCCTTCGCACTGTCCGGTCTGGCAGGACGGATTGTCGTGCCACCCGTGGTGACGTTTCTGCTTGTGTCTGTGTACGTTGTCGCCGAAGCCATCGGTTATCGCGGCCTTGCAGTGCCTGAAGCGGAGACTGTTGCGGAGGCGGCCGCGCTGGGACATGCCGCTCGCACACTCCAGTTGATCGAGGAAGGGCAAGACCCAAATCAGCCGCAGCACGTGCGTGAAAATTTTCTTGATGCGGGCGATTACGAGTTGAGGCCACTCGAGGCCGCGATCCTCGCCAGACATGCCGAACTCGTGCGGCTGCTCTTGCGCGTCGGGGCCGGCAGCTTCGATAAAGCCCGCGCGTCGTGCTTTGCGCGTGCGCGCCTTCCGGAAGTGCTGCCGGATCTCGGCGACTCCGGTTCCGAGTCCTCTGAGCCGATCGACATTGCGGCGGCGTTCAGGATGTGTGGGGCTTATTGATGCGCATCACCAATACCATCCTGATCCTCGCCGCGTGCATCGTCTACGTCCTCGTCACGTTCGCGGGCCGAGCGTCGATCAACGGTGGACTGGGACCGGACGGATCTGTGTACGAGGCGATGGCCGTGAACCACGACCTTCAATCCGGTTCGGCCGTCGACAAGCTTGCGCCGGCGTTTCCGCTGGCGGCTGCGATTGCTTACTCGATCACCCGCAACGTGACTCTGAGTTTTCTGGTTGTCAACGTCGTCGCCTTCGGCGTTCTGGTGTGGGCGACGTGCTGGATGCTCGACATGCAGGCTGCCCCTCTCAGCGTCAAGGTGGCTGTCACAATCACGCTCGTGCTGCTCGGCATCCCGACGAGGATATCCGCGTTCGCGCCTGGGCAGCCGCATCTGCTGGGCATTGCCGCTCTGTCGCTTGCGGTCGCGGCGGCGAGATGCGGCAGTGGGGTTCTCACGTCGATTCTGCAGCTCGCGGCCGTGCTGGCATCCCCAATCGGGATCACGGCGCCTCTGTACGGCTTTTGGCGCAACTGGCGTCGCGATCCGGTTGTTCGCTTGTTTGCCACATTTGCGCCGGCACTCGTCGTCTGGGTGCTCATTCAGTACTTGGCTCGTGGAGGTGCGAACGGGCTCGTCGATCTGATGCGGTTCTCACGCGTCCGGGCGGACGCGGCATTCTGGAGCGAGTCGCTGTTCATTCTCTTCGGCCTGTACTTTCTCGTGACATCGCTCGGCGGGTTCACGATTCTCATGGCGTCGAGTCCACGAGAGGTTCGACGAGCCTTGGCGATGCAGCCCGAACTGCTCGCGCTGGGACTTCCTGTCCTGCTCTTCATCGCGACCGCGGGACTCGACGTGCCGCGAACGATCGCGTTTTTGTTGCCGTTCTGGGTTCTCCTCATCGGCATCTGGGCGAGAGATCAGAGACGTTCGTTGCTGGTGCCGCTCGTACTCGCTACCGCGCTGACGGTGCTCACACAGCATCCCTGGGTGCGACTCAGTGACGCCAACTATTTTGTGGACTGGTTTCCATATTCGGTTTACGCAGGACGCGTGAACGTCGCCGATGCGGGGTTCGACGCAACGTGGCGTCTGCGACTGTTCATCGCCGCGGGTGGTCTGGCCGCGTGCGTAGCGTGGCGGCGGTCAATCCGCCAGGCAGGGAACTGATCGAGTGCGGAAGTCGATTCGAAAACGCCTGCCACTCGCCATTCAGAGCCTCGTCTCTGTTGCCCTTCTCGGGCTGCTGTTCCGCAGTCTCGATCTCAAAGCGCTGCGGCAGCTGTATGCCACTATGCCGCTCTGGTTTTACCTTCTGTCGTTGGGAGTCATCCTCGCGGGCCAGGTGCTCTATGCGTGGCGGTGGCGTCAGGTGCTCGCGGCGTCGGGCGTGCCGGTCACGATCGGCACCGCGATCCGGCAGTACTTCATCGGCATTTTTCTGAACAATTTCTTCCCGTCAACGGTCGGTGGCGACGTGGCGAAGGTGTACTACCTTGGCAGGCACCACGGGTATCGGCCAATTGCCGCGTCAATTGTGCTCGACCGTCTCCTCAGTATCGGATTGCTTGCGGTGCTCGCGACGACGATGTACTGGGTCGCACCCGATCCGTCGCCGCGGTTTGCGGTCACTCGGGCGTTTGTCACGGTGATAGCGGTGTGCCTGCTCGGCGGCCTCGTGCTCGCGGCGCGCGGCACGGGCGGTCTTCCGCGCCGTCTCGCACCCTTCGGCACGTTTGCGGTACGGCTGGCGGAACGCGCGCAACGGTTTCGCCACGACATGGCCGCGCCGGCGAGGCGGCCGCAAATCGTGTTTCAGTCCGCAGCGGTCGTGGCGACGTACTTTTTCGCCTTAACCGGGATCTATCGTCTGTTCTTGTCTCTCGATACCGGCGCGCACCCGTCGTTTCTCACGCTGATGACGGCAGTCACCACGGCGTCTCTGTTGAGCAACATTCCCATTTCCATCAACGGACTCGGCCTGCGCGAACAGCTGCACGCGATCCTGCTGCAACCCTTGGGGGTCACACGCGAAGCGGCCGTCGCCATCTCGCTGCTGACGTTCGCCCACCTGCTCGTCTCGAGTCTGCTGGGTGTGTTCTTCTGGCTGCAGTTGCCGGCTGCCATGAAATCCCATATCCCGACGTCGGAGTCGGAGATTCCACTCGATGCGGAGATTACGGTCGATTCGTGACGAAGGCTCGAGGTTCAAGGCTCTGGTAAGTCGTTACAGCTCGGGCGCTGTAAGGTGGATGAGGGCAGTATCGGGTGCGTGCCGTTCGTACATCTCTCCGCGTCTATCGACACGGTAATCGCCTACCGCTTCGTCTATCTCGTTGCCGTTGAGGTCCACCTGCGGCTCAGCCCAGTCGTCGTCACGCTGGGGCAACGCCGGTGCTCCTAAGTCAAGAACGGATGTGGTGGTGGATGGAAGTGGAAACGCAATCGCGTGTTGAGGGTGTACGACGAATCGCTGGATCCACACCTCGCTGAGGGCAACAACGACCGACAGCCCAATCACGACAATCCACACGCGATGCAACATCGCTGCTGCTGCCTACCGGGCAGAGCAGCAATCGAAATGCCATTAGTGGCATACGCGTTGCGAAGCTTCAAAGACAGCTTCGATGTTGAACCTGCAGCAACGCATCGCCGCCCTTCGTCAACGTCTCGAGCCGATCGAGAGAGCTCATCCCAATGCACTGCTCGCGGTGTCGATCGCGGCGTTCACGCTCGTTCTGGTCATCCTCGGGGCATCGACGTGGCTCGTCTACGACGTCTTTCACGATCTGCCGAGCGCATCCGAGCTGCACGACATCGGCTCGATGGCTCAGGCCACCACGCTGTACGACAGAAACAACCAGCCGGCATTTACGATCTTTCAGGAGCGGCGAATCGAAACGCCGCTCGCGGATATCTCGCCGTATCTCGTGCATGCCGTCATCTCGGTCGAAGACCAGCGCTTCTACGAACACGGCGGCATCGATCTCCTTCGGATTTTCGCCGCTGCGGTGACGAACCTCCGCGAGCATCGAGCGGCGCAGGGTGGAAGCACCCTCACACAGCAGCTCGCGCGACAAAGCTTTCTCACATCTGACAAGACATTGCGGCGGAAGTTGAAGGAAGCCGTGCTCGCGTGGCGGTTGGAGCGCGAGTTCACCAAGGATCAGCTCCTCGAGCTCTATCTCAACAAGGTGTATTTCGGCGACGGACTCTATGGAGTCGAAGCGGCGTCGCTCGGCTTCTTCGGGAAGCACGCACGCGATGTCGACGTGGCGGAAGCAGCGTTGCTCGCAGGGCTGGTCAAGTCGCCCTCGGCCTATGCGCCCACGATCAATCTCGAACGCGCCGTGGCGCGCCGCAATATCGTGCTGCAGGCGATGCGAGAGACGAACGTCATCGATACTGCGGCGTACGACAAAGCCTTGCGAAGCCAGCCGCATCTGGCCGATGCCCTGCGCTCCGAGGAGACCTACGGCCAGTACTTCAAGGAAGAAGTGCGGAAGCAGCTGGTACAGCGTTTTGGATGGGAACGCGTGTATCAGGGCGGACTGAAGGTCTATACGACGATCGACCCGGATATGCAGCAGGCCGCGGAAGCGGAGGTCGGACGGTCGCTCGCCGAAATCGAGAAGCGCCAGCTGAATCGTGTGACACAACCGCAATCATTCACCGATCCTCTTCAGGCAGCGCTCGTGGCGCTCGATCCAATGACCGGTGAGGTGCGCGCCATGGTGGGTGGACGGAACTTCGACCAGAGCCGGTTCAACCGAGCTACACAGGCGCGGCGACAGGCTGGCTCTGCATTCAAGCCGTTTGTGTACGCGTCGGCGCTGGAACAGGGCTTCACACCCGCCAACGTGATAACCGGGCTCGATATCCCGATCGCGACGCTTCAAGGCGCGTGGGTCCCCGACGATCACGGGGGCAGCAGTGCGATGACGATGCGGGCGGCGCTCAAGACCTCGAGCAACCGTGCGGCTGTGCAGCTCCTGCAGCAAATCGGTATTCCGACAGCCGTTCGGTATGCCGAGCGACTCGGCATCGGCGGGCTTCCTGAGGTGCCGTCGCTGGCACTCGGGTCCGGCGAAGTGACGCTGATGTCGATGACGTCCGCGTACTCCGCTTTCGCGAACCAGGGGATGTTCACGGCGCCGGCGCTCATCCGTCGCGTCGATGATTCGTCTGGACGCATCCTCTATGCGTCGAGCACACGCGAGGACCGCGCGCTCAGCGAGGCCACTGCGTTCATCATGACGTCGATGATGTCGGACGTGATCAACGGCGGCACGGCGTGGCAGGCCCGTCGCGTCGGTTTCACGCTGCCGGCCGCCGGAAAGACCGGAACGACGAACGACTATCGCGACACGTGGTTCGTCGGGTTCACGCCGCATCTGGTGACGGGGGTCTGGATCGGCTATGACATGCCGCGAACCATCATCGCCAATGGCTACGCAGGCGAGCTGGCCGTGCCGCTCTGGGGCCGGTTCATGGCGGTGGCGACGCGGAACGACAAGCCGGACAAGTTTGCAATGCCGGCATCGGTCGTCCCCGTCACAATCTGCCGGCTGAGCGGCAAACTGCCGGCCGCAGGGTGCGAATCGGCGGTGATGTTCGATCGCGATGGGAATCCAACCGACCGTTCGATGCTGTACACGGAATATTTCGTGCGCGGCACGGAGCCGACCGAGTACTGTCCGCTCCATTCGGGCAGCTTCGACGTGGTCACGACGTCCGGCGATTCGAAGACCGGACCTGCCGTCGCTGCGACCTCAGGGACTGCCACGGCGCCGTTGGCGCCCGCGGATCACCTGCATGATCCGGCGACACCAAAGGCCGGTACCCGTCTGGGAGACAATGCGCCACCCGCCGCTGTTCCCGCGGCGTCCACGCCAGACACCTCCGATTCACAACCGCGTAAGCGGGGCTTCTGGGGCAGAATTTTCCGGCGCTGAGATAATGCGATCGTGCCGTTTCGCACGATCGTCGGCCATTCGCGTCTCCTGTCGCTGCTCTCGCGCGTGATTGCGCGCGACTCGATGCCGCCCGCCGTGCTGCTGGCCGGGCCACCCGGAGTCGGCAAGCGCCTCACCGCTGTCGCGATCGCGCAGGCCATCAACTGCCTTCAGCCACAATCCGCGGAGGGACTCGAGCGCGACGCGTGCGGCGAGTGCGCGTCGTGCCGCCGCATCGCCCGCGGGATCCATCCGGACGTCATCATCGTGGAGCCCGGCGACATGGGCACGATCAAGATTGAGCAACTGCGCGACGTCATCGACCGCTCGCAATATCGTCCGTTTGAAGGACGCCGGCGCGTGGTCATCATCGACGAGGCCGACGCAGCCGGCGACGACGCGCAGAGTGCGCTGCTGAAGACACTGGAGGAACCGCCGTCCGCGTCGGTGTTTATCCTCGTTTCTTCCATGCCCGATGCGCTGCTGCCCACCGTGCTCTCGCGATGTCCGCGGCTTCGCTTCGGCCCGCTCACGCCGAACGAGGTCGCCAGGGCACTGGTGCAGGAGCACGGGTACGCCGAGCAGCAGGCACGGATCGCGGCTGCGGAGTCGGACGGAAGCATCGGCCGCGCGCTTGCATCGCAGTCCGAAGACCTCTCCGAAGCGCGCGATGCCGCGCAGCGGATTCTCGAGGAAACCGCACGCAACAACGATCCGGTCAAACGGATCAACCTCGCCCGTGAACTGGCGGAGGGGAAGGGCTCACCTGCCGAGGAGCGGAACAGACTGGCCGTTCGCCTGCGCTCGCTCGGATCGCTGCTGCGCGACGTCGGGATCATTGCAACCCGCGCGGATCGCGCGATGATCGCCAACAGCGATCTCGAAACGCCGCTCGAGAAGCTCGCCTCGTCCTTCGACGCGCAACGCAGCATGCACGCATACGCGGCCGTCGATCGGGCGCTGGCCGCGCTCGACCGGAACGCGAGCCCGAAGGTCGTCGCCGATTGGCTGCTGCTCGAGCTGTGACCGCCTCAGGTGTCAGGTGAACACGCTTAGTGGTGTGTCCTTGCCAAATCAGGACTGGCCGCTCCGTTGTCGCGGCCAGCAGAATCACGGTCGAAAGGCTGCTGTCGTTGGTAGTAGTGCATCAGTTGATACACGCCACTAGACCGGTCGTCGCTATCACCGCAGGGGATCCGGCGGGCATCGGGCCCGAGATTGCGCGGAAAGCCGCAGACGATCCACGAGTCACGGCCATCTGCGAGCCGAAGATCTATGGACCGCCGGCGGGCACGCGATTCGAGTGCGGCGTTCTTTCGGCGGAAGCCGGGCGCGCCGCGTACGACACCATCTGCGCTGCGGTGCGCGACGCCTCCGACGGGCGCGTGGCAGCCATTGCAACCGCTCCCGTGAACAAGCTCGCCTTTTCGCGCGCAGGGTTGGCGTGGAAAGGGCACACGGATCTGCTGGCACATCTCACTGGTGCGGCGCGTGCGGCCATGATGTTTTGGTCGGAACCACTGAAGGTCGTACTGGCGACCGTCCATGTGCCGCTCGCCGAGGTTCCGCGGTTATTGACCCGCGACCTGCTCCGCGACGTCATCGACCTCACCGCGCGCGAACTCCCGCGTTTTGGCATCGCGCGGCCGCGTCTTGCGCTTGCCGGACTGAATCCGCACGCGGGGGAAGAGGGATTACTCGGCTCAGAAGATGAGGCAGTGCTGCGCCCCGCCGTCCAGGAAGCGCAGAGCCGCGGAATTGGTATCGAAGGACCATTCCCGGGCGACACCATCTTCGGCCGCGCTGCCCGCGGCGAGTTCGATGCCGTCATTGCCTGCTATCACGATCAGGGATTGATTCCCGTGAAGCTGCTTGCGTTCGGCCGCTCTGTCAACGTGACGCTCGGACTGCCAATCATCCGGACGTCAGTCGATCACGGAACCGCCTTCGACATCGCCGGCAAGGGCATTGCGGATCCCTCCAGCATGATCGAAGCCGTGCTACTGGCCGCACGCCTTTCGAATCCGCAGGGCCAACCCTCGGGATCGTAGGTGCCGGTACTTTTCACCTCACGGCCGATCGCAACGGTAATGAGCGAGCCGTCGCGGATCGTGAAAGTGCCGACGGGCACGTACGCCTCCCGGATGAAACGATCGACGTCCGGATAGGCCTTTCCAAACTCGTCACGTCGACTTTCGTTAATCAACACCACCGGAATTCGTTCGCTCCGAATGCGCTCGAGCATCCGCGCCTGGTCGTGCGCGTCCGTGAAGGCGTCAGGCGGCAGGAATAGTGCGTGTCCGGCGCCGAACCGCCGCTGTGCGAAGTAGTAATACTCCGGCGCGGCCCACGTGAGCAGCACGGCGTCACCGCGCGTGGTGCACGCGTGAAGGTAACGAACGGCTGTCGGCAGCTCACCGGCCGGCCAGAAACGCTCCCACGGCCAGACGGTTCCAGTCTCCTTGACGACCTCGATCGTGTGCCTGATGGTCCCGAAGCCATCCATCACACGCGTTTCCTTCAGGCGATTCGGCACGTCGCTGAGAATCCAGGTGTTCACCAGACCACCGCCGACGACCGCGACGGCGACCAACAACGGCACGCCGCGCCGCACAAGCGACGGGGACGCGGCGTTCCCCACCGCGACGGTCGCACGTCGCCACGATTCGGCGAGCATCCACGCGCCGTTGATCGCGAGCAGTGCCGCGACATCCTGGATGCGCGAGTCGATCGGATGTCGGAGGACAACCAGGAGGTACATCAGCAACATCGCGAACCCGGCCGCGACAACCGGCTCATGTCCCGTACGGCGTTGTGTGGATCGAGCGAGGAAGACGAAGCAGACGATAGCGAGCGCGTGCGCGGCGTAGAACAGGAACACAGCCGCATCCATGCGGCTCCATGACATCAGGTCGCCGTTGGTCCAGAAGGGAAACGCGGGAGGCGTGACGAACCGCTGATGCGCTTCACCTTTCGCGAACTCGATGGCTTCATGCAGATGTTCGCCGATGCCTTCGCTCCACAGCACGAAGAGGACGTACGGCAACATGAGCGCCGCCAGCGCGACGGCGTACTCGCCGAGGACGCGCGACGCCTGCCGCACGTTCGCACCGTGTGCGACAAGGAACGCGGCCCCCATTCCAGCGGCCGCATACACTCCCAGGTCGTGCCGGAATAGGACCGCCACACCGGTCCACGCCGCAAGCCAGACCAGCCGAATCCGTGACGGCCGCCGCAGGTAGTGCTGAATCAGGAGCAACGTCACGGCAGGCACCAGGATCTTTGGATACGAATAGAGTCGGGGCTCCATCGCGATCTCAAAGAGCGTGGCGGCGACGCCGAACGCGATCGAGGCGGTCAGCTCGGTGACGACGAGGAATGTTGCGGACGCGGCGACCGCCAGCAGGACGCAGGTGAGCACTCCCTCGCTGAACGGCCCTGGCCACAGATGTTGAACGAACGCCGACAGCGCATACATCAGCGGCATGCCCGGGTCAACGAAATCGCGCCCGGGCAACTCGCCAAACAGCAACTGCTGCGCCCAGGCGAGATGCATGTAATGGTCATTGCTCAGCCCACGGAGCGTCACGAGGCGGAAACCGAAGGCGAGCACGCCCAGGGCGACGGCCGTCAGGCGAATCGTGCGGCGTCGCGACTGAGCATCCATCGGCTATCGGGCCCGCTCGAGCGGTGAACGCACGCCGCTGCAATCAATGTCACTCGTCGCCTCCACGCCGAGCAGCTCGCGGACGCCGGAGTCGTGGCGGGTCTGCTCGAGGCAGCGAAGCACTCTCAGTTCCTCGAGATCGACTGCCGCGCCGTTGGCCAGCAGCGTTCGCAACGAATCGGCGCGCTGCGCGCCGACCGCGGCTTCAACCGGTTTGATGGTGACCGCGTAACCGCTGGCGAGCAGGCCATCGCGTACGGAACTCGGTTGATCCGGGTTCGCGCCACTCTCAATCAGACGAACCGCCTCCGCGTTGTTTCGTGTCGCCGCGGCCTCCGACAACGTCACATTGTCCGGCGGCCACAAGCCGTTGCCGGCCAGCCGGCCGGCCGTCCACCATGCGCTCAAGAGTGCGAGCACAAGGCAGGGCCCGGCAACGATCCACATCAACATTCGCGTCACCTGCAGGTTATCCAACTACTCCACCCAATACCGATCCGTCCACCGAGGCATAAAGGAAGGACTCGTGGTGCGACGGCCGATCGCTTCGGCGCGGATGCGCTGCGTCAGTGTGAATTCCTCAGCGTTTTGAGGCCACTCATCATGTTTGTCCGGCCGGAGCACTTCGACCCAGTCGTTTCGTGTTGTGAATGCCTGGTATCGCAGCTGGTAATGCACGCCAACGGCGCGAAACGTCCAGAACGACCCGAGCACGACGAGAAAGCAGGTGGCGAACGATGCCGCGGCGAGTGTCTCCCTCGGAAGCGAGTCAATCACCGCCCGCACGGCCACGAACGTGGCAATGGCATAGAACAAACCCGCCGGGCTCATGATCTCGTCCTTGATGTAGACCGCATTGAACGCGGCGTTCACGATGAATGCCGCGCATGCGGCAACGAACGTGCGGTCCGCACCAGACCAGGCGGACCGACTTCTGGGAAGCCGTGCCGCGGCATACCAGATCAACAACGCGGTGTTGGCCGACGACGAGATCACGTTGATGAGGACGACCGGATGAATCTCGCCTCTGCGCCACGCGGTCAGCAGAGAATAGACGCCTTGACGCGGCTCGGCGAACAACAGCGACGCGAGACCACCTGTCACGTTGTAGATCATGAACCCAAGTGGATGCGCACCGAAGCGTTGCGCCAGCTCCTCGGGAGAGTAGAAGCGATCACCAAAGCCGCTGCCGTGTCCTCCGATCCCCGGCGAGGAGATCCCGAGCACGTGGCGCAGCAGAAGATATCCGGCAAACACGATCGTCGTCGCGACAACCGTCGTCCGGTTGATCCCTCGAAGCCCGGCGGCCGCACAACAGATGACTGTGACCCACACCATTGCTCCTGATTCGATAACCGACAGGCTGAGCGCGAGCAGCACACAGGCGACGACCGGAACGAACCAGCGCGGTTGATGCTGCGCCAACACGAGCACGCCCATCGCGCAGACACCCACTTGTGCGAAATGGTTCACCGGAAATGCCTCGAGCAGCATCGACAGGAACGTATGAATGCCGAGCAGCACGGGAAACGCGACCGTAAACGCCACCAGGTCGGGCCAGTCGCGTACGCGGACGGCAGCCATGAATAACGCGACCAGCATCACCAGCAGGACGACATGCAGACCGCGGAAGACGGCGTGATACGTGAGTCCGGTCGCACGAGTCACCGCAAGCAATGCCCGAGCCTGCAGGTATCGCAACGGCCGGAACGTTGTCGGCGAGAACGTCACGCTGTCGTGCAGGAGCTGCTGAGCGGAATCGTACTTCGCGGCGATCACGATCGGCTCGAGGCTGTCTGAGACCTGAATCGGAACTCGGTACAGGCTGTCCGCGAGCGGCATCGTAATCAGCGTCGCCAGCACGATCGCGAGGGTCGTCGCTGGCGATCGAAGAGCCGTGCCAACCATCCGCGGCACAGCATAGCACCTGGGTTTCAATGTGCAGGGCAGGGCAGGCTTGTCGCTGCGTCTCGTTGCGCGTCCACGGCGTGCGGCAGCCAGACCCGCACTCGCGAATTGATCGGTACGACGGTGTACTCCTCGAAGCCGCGATCCCGTATCGCTTGCAGGAGTGCCGGCCACAATCGGGCCACCACCATCGATCCATCGAGGAACACCGCCGCGCCGAGCCGTTCGCGACCGAGCTGCATCAGCGCTCGATTCACGTCTGCGCGGTCATCGTAATAGCGCGGAATCCAGGTCGGGAGCCGCGCGGCAAACGCCCGGTGCGCGAGCACCGGAATCTCGGGGCCGAAACCCGCCATGAGGATACGGTCGTCGGGACCCGTACAGTGCGCCAGATACTTCACCAGCGGCGCCAGTGACGGGTTCGGCATGATTTCTGGCGACACACTTCGTACGCGCTGTGTGACGTCGCTCAGGCGGCGGAGCGCAGCTGCAGGTTGCGGAGGCGCGGAGGCCGTGATTGTGATTTGGAGAACGATCGCCAACATCGCGGCGATCATCGCGCCGCGAGTGATTGCGCGTGTCGACAGCACGTGAGCCGCCGCCGCCGCCGCAACGACCGCGGTAGGGGCGGCGACATCTGGAATCCGCGCCGCAAGTACGTCACGTAGAAATATCAGATCGAGCGACAACAACATCACCGAGGCTGATGCGAGCTGTCCGCGGCTGAGATGAAACCCGGCTCTG